>FWPU01000617.1_pt1 | contig 114216 bp, 103 predicted proteins | sample 2228361 | NCBI WGS metagenome assembly FWPU01 (sample SAMEA103939777, study PRJEB20133) | metagenome | reverse complement strand
GGCTATATCTCCGGCGATGTGGCGTTAACGATCGCCCGCTTCTGGCCGCTTCTCTTGATCCTGGCCGGGATCGGGCTGGTGCTTCAGTATGCGCTCGAGAGCCGGCAGCATCCTTCGTAGTCGATAAGGCAAGGAGGCAGTTCAGATGGGCGGTTTGGTGCGATTTGTGGGAGGAGCGATCGTAGGAGCTGCGTTGGGTATGGTCGCGGGCCTGTTGCTGGCGCCCAGCGCGGGCGCTGACATCCAACGCCGGATGCGCGCGCGCGTCGAGGAGGCGCTGGAGGCAGGGAAGCAGGCGGCCGCCGCGCGCGAGGCGGAACTGCAAGCGGAGTTCGAGCGCGCGCGTAAGGGCGCGGCCAATACGGCTTGAGAGCCTACCCGAAAAACGGTTCTGGCTGGTCAGGAGACCAGCCAGGGGCACGGTCAGGAGACCGCGCCGAAACGTTTCGGAGAGGCTCTGAGCCAGCGCCTTTTGGTGAGATGCAACGACAACCGGGAGCGCTTGTAGCTTTCCATTGAGCAGGTACGTCTCGACTGCAGCAGCGAGTGCTCTTGCCCTTTGCTGGCCGAAAAGGACCCGTCGTGCGCTGGGTGCTCGTCTGGGCGAAGGATCGTCTTCGCCAGATGACAGTCAGCCCGCCGACGGGTCCTTTGTGTTATAATCGGGCCGCCAGTTCGTGAGAGGGGAGGTTGCGCCATGCCATGTCCTTTTCCTGCCGTGTGGGGCGACGGACAATTGTTCGCGTTCTCAGGGATCGATGGCGTGGCCTCATGGAAAAGCGGCCTGGTGGCCAGCACGCAAGCGGATCCCGTAGGGCTGCGCGTGCGTTTCCCGGCCGCCGCGACCCTGTGGTTCGATCTGGCGGCCGCCCAGGTGGCCCCGCGCATCGTCACGGGCGACGTCCTGCGCCTGGGGACCCCTGCGGGCGAGTTGAGCCTGGCCCTGGCCGATCAGCACACGGTGGTTGGAAGGGCGGCGCGCGCGCTAGGCCCGCATCTGAGCGTCGCCGAGAGCGACCCCGCGGCCTGGCAATGCGCGCTGGCAACGGCAGACGGCGATGATCCCGATCGCCAGTGGGCGCTGGCCTGCGCGCCGACCGAGACGGAAGCCGCGGCGCGTGCCCGGCGTGCCCTGGCATATGATGTGGACGCGGTGATCGCGCAGCGGCTGGCCTTCTTGGAGCGATGCCCGACGCCCCCCAGCGCCCTCGCCGAACTGTGGTGCAAGACGCTGGCCAAGGCCTGGTCCGTGCTCAAGGTCAACACCTACAGCGCGGAAGGCAGCATCCCGACGCGCTGGACCACCCCGGATCGTTGGCCGCATCGCCACATGTGGCTGTGGGATTCGGCCTTTCACGCGCTGGGATGGCGTCACGCCGACCTCGCCATGGCATGGGAGGCGGTCGAAGCGGTCCTCTCGCAGCAGGCGGCGGATGGCTTCATCGCGCACACCCTTAGCCCCGCGCATCGCTCCTCGATCACGCAGCCGCCGATCCTCGCCTGGGCGGTCTGGGAACTGTATCAGCGCCAGCACGATTGTGAGCGGCTGCGTCGGGCATATCGTCCCCTTTGCCGTTACCTGGAATGGGACCTGGTTCATCGCCGTTGCAGCGAAGATGGCCTGTTGGCCTGGCAGATCGAAGGCGATCCGTTGTGTCGCAGCGGCGAGAGCGGCATGGACAACTCGCCGCGCTTCGACGGCGACGGCCCCTGGGCGGCGGTCGATTTCAGCGCTTACGCAGCCGCCGAGATGGACGCCCTGGCGCGCATGGCCTGCGTCTTAGGCCATGAGGAAGATGTGTGCCTGTGGACGGAGCGCCGCGCGCGCATGGCGGCTGCCATCAACGAACATCTGTGGGATGAAGCCAGCGGTTTCTATTATGATCGTCGGGTCGGCGGCGCGCGCTCGACGGTGAAGGCTATCTCTGGGTTCTTGCCCCTTTGGGCGGGGATCGCCACGCCGGCGCAGGCCGCGCGTTTGGTCGAGCACGCGCGCGATCCCAACGAGTTCTGGGCCCCCTTCCCCTTGCCCTCGGTCGCGCTCGACGATCCGACGCATAGCGAGGACATGTGGCGCGGCTCGACGTGGATCAACACCAACTACTTCGTGATCCACGGCTTGCGTCGCTATGGCTATGCCGAGTTGGCGGAGGAGCTGGTCGGGCGCACCCTGGCCGAGGTCGCGCGCTGGTACGCGGCGACCGGCTGTCTGCATGAATTCTACGATTGTCGCGGCGTGAAGGAGCCGACGTCGCTGGTGCGCAAGGGCGCCGTGGGCGCGGCTGGCGGCGCCGGCTTCGGGGTCGTCCAGGATTATGGGTGGACCGCCGCGCTCTTCATCGATCTGGTCATGAGCAGCGCGCTGGACTGAAAGGAGGCGACGGTGCTCGCCCTGTTGGATCGCCTGCGTAGCCTGGGACGACGCAGGTCGCGATCTGATCGCTCGCTCGCGCAGGATCCGCTGCTGGCGTTGGCGGCGGCCGAGCCGCGTCGGCGATGGGAGGCTGCGGAAGCGTTGGGCGCTATGGCGGCGCAGGAGCAGACGGTGGCCGCGCTGACGCAGGCGCTCAACGATCCGGAGCCGTTTGTGCGCTGGCAGGCGGGTCGTTCGCTGGTTGCCCTGAACACGGAAGAATCGTTCCAGGCGCTGGCGGACTCGCTACAGGCCTCGTCGCCAGTGCAGCGAGCGGCGGCGGCCGAGGCGCTGGGCCATTCGCTATGGCCGGCGGTGATCCCGCTGCTGGCCGAGGCGCTGACGGACGCGGACGCCGGCGTGCGCGTGGCGGGCGCCCTGGCCTTGGGCCGTTTGCGTCGCGCCGAAGGGACGCCCTATCTGGCCGCCGCCTTGCAGACGGAGACTTCTCCTGGAGTGCGCTGGGCGTTGACGCGCGCCCTGGGCATGATCGGCGTGCCGACCGGCGCCCAGGCCTTGTACAACTGCCTGGTCAGCCAGTGGGAGGAGCCTCAGGTGCGGCGCAGCGCCGTATGGGCGGCCGGTCGCATGGGATGGGATGCGACGGCCGTGGCAGCGCTGTTGGCTGCCCTCGCAGATCCGGATGCGCCGACGCGCTGGCAGGCATGTTTGAGCCTGGGCAGCGTGACGCAGGAGGCGGTGCGCAGCGGGCTGGCCGATCGCGCCGCAGTGGCGGCGGTGCGCGAGGGACTGGGGCGCCTGCGCGAGGATGGCGCGAACGCCGGACAGGGCCTGGTCGGCGAGGCGGCGGCGCAGGCGTTGGCGCAGATCGAGGCGGCTCTCTGGGCGCGGCGGGGCAAAGAGAAGGAGAGAAAAGAAGGCAGATGACGGTGTGCATCGGCAAGATCACGGGAATCGGGCGCAAGGGGCGAGGAGAAACGGGGAAAGGAAAGCTGGTAACAGACCGGCGGCCAGGCGTCCGCGATGGAAGGGGGCAGGTAGAAGCCATTACGCTGGTTTGATCTTGGTGAGGGGAACTCGTGGCGTATCGCAGAATTGAAGTGGGGCGAGCGACGGTCCATGTCGTGGATGATGGGCAAATGTGGATGGACGCGGGCGGATTGTTCGGCCTGGTCCCGAAGCGGCTTTGGGGGCAGATCGCTACACCTGACGAAGACAACCGCGTGCCGCTGGCGTTGCGCTGTCTGCTGATCGAGTCGCAGGGGCGGCGCATCCTGGTCGACACCGGCTGCGGCGACAAATTATCGGCGCGAGCGCGCGAGATCCTCGGTTTTGCGCCCGACGATCGCGCTCGCCTGCAGCGATCATTGGCGCTGGCGGGCTTCGATCCCGAGGATGTGGACATCGTCGTCAATACACACCTGCACAGCGATCACTGCGGCGGCAATACGGTATGGGCGGACGAGTCGGGCGGACGAGCTGTCCCTGCCTTCCCCCATGCGACCTATTGGGTGCAGCGTTTGGAGTTAGCCGATGCCTCTTTTCCCAACGAGCGCACGCGCGGCACCTACTTCGCAGAGAATTTCCAGCCCTTGCAGGTCAGCGGCCAACTGCGCATCATCGACGGCGATGTGTGGGTGACCGACGAGGTGCGCACGTGGGTGACGCCGGGGCACACGCGCGCCCATCAGTGCGTCGTCATCGAGAGCGAGGGGGAGGCGGCGATCTTCCTGGCCGACGCGGCGACGTGGGCGGTCCATCTGGAGCGGCTGGCCTGGGTGCCCGCGTACGACGTCGAGCCGTTGGTGAGCATTCAGACCAAGAAACAAGTGGTCGCTTGGGCGGCGCGTGTCCACGCGCGCCTGCTCTTCCAGCACGATCCTCAAGTCGTCGAGGCATGCCTGGCCCCTACCGCAGATGGATGGCGCGTCGAGCCGTTGACGCGCTGAGCAGCCTGCGATATAGTTGGCTCTTGGAGCAGGCAAATCGTTGTGAGGAGGGAGAATCGTGTCGATCTCCACTTCCCCTCCGGCGCGCGCGAGGTGGCGAAGCAACGCCGGGCTGCGGCGGCTGGCGATCCAGGAGCACCTGACCGGCTATCTTTTCATCTTGCCAGCGGTCGCGCTCGTCTCCATCTTTGGCATTTTCCCCATTGCGTACGCTTTCTATATGAGCCTGTATCGCTGGCGCGTCCGCCAGGGCAGCTTCCTTGGCCTGGCCAATTACGAGAGGATTTTGGGAGATTGGTGGGGAGCGCTCCTGTTTGTGGGAGGCTTCCTGCTGTTGGCCCTGGCCTATGGGACCTGGACGTCGTCGCGGCGCGTCGCGATCGCCCGAGTGGGGGGAGGGGCGCTGGCCTGCCTGGGCGCGGTTGCCATCGCGCGCGGGTGGGGGATCATGACCGCTGCGGGCGATCGCCAGTTCCTCAACTCGCTGATCATCACGCTGTACTACGCTCTGGGCACTGTGCCTGCGGAGCTGATCCTCTCTCTGATTTTGGCCTACGTCCTCTTCCAGAACATCCGCGGCCGTGACCTGTTCCGAATGGTGTACTTCCTGCCCTACATCACACCCGTTGTCGCTACAGCCGTCGTCTTTCGCGCCATCTTCAGCCCGCGCGAGACCTCGCTGGCCAATCAGGCGCTGGCATTGTTGGGTCTTGAGCCGCAGAAGTGGCTGTTCGAGCCGCGGCCGTTCCTGCAGGTGATGTTTGGGTGGGAAGCGAGCGGGCTGCTGGCTGGCCCCAGCATGGCCCTGGTCTCGATCATCGCCTTCGGGATCTGGACCTACGTCGGCTACAACACCGTCATCTTTCTGGCGGGCCTGGGCGCCATCCCGCGCGAGCTGTACGAGGCAGCTCAGATCGATGGCGCCAGTCGAGTGGGATTGTTCCGCCACATCACCTTGCCCTTGCTCTCGCCGGTCACCTTCTATCTGACGCTGATCGCGTTCATCGGCACGTTCAAAGCGTTCAATCATATCTGGGTGATGCAGGTGCCCTCGGCGCAGGACACCGTCGAGGTGGCGAGCGTCGCCATCTTCAACACGTTCTACAAGGCCAACCAGTTCGGCTACGCTGCGGCGCAGGCGATCTTGCTGTTCCTGATCATCCTTGGCCTGACGCTGGCGCAGAATAAAGTGCTGGGGGAGCGCGTCTTCTATGGCTGATCAGGCGCATATGTTGGCTCCCGCGCGTCCGACGTTCACACCACGCGTGGCGCCGCGCTCTCTATGGGTGAGCTTCCTCCTCTACGCGATCCTGCTCGTCGGCGCGGTGGGGGCGATCATCCCGTTTTTCTGGATGGTCTCCACCTCGTTGATGACGCTGGGGGAAACGATCAACCGCCAGTGGCTGCCCAAGACGCCGCAGTGGTCGAACTACGAGGAAGCCTGGGTCGAGGCCCGCTTTGCTCGCTATTTTCTGAACAGCGTCATCATCACGCTGACGACGGTGGCTGGCCTGACGGCGACCTCTCTGTTGGCGGGCTACGCCTTCGCGCGTATCCGCTTCTGGGGGCGCGAGGCGATCTTCACCCTGCTGCTCAGCACGATGATGATCCCCGAGTCGGTGACGATGATCCCCAACTTCCTGATCATCCGCGGCGATGTGATCCCGTTGCCCGGCGGCACCTGGCTCAACTCGTTGCCGGGCCTCACCGTCCCCTTCATGGCGAACGTCTTCAGCATCTTCCTGTTGCGCCAGTTCTTCGCGCAGATCCCCTGGGAATTATGGGATGCGGCGCGCATCGATGGCGCGGGGCATCTGCGTTTTCTGCTCCAGATCGTCTTGCCGATCAGCCGCGCCGCGGTGCTGACGGTCGTCCTCTTCGGGTTTATCAACGCCTGGAACGCTTTCCTGTGGCCTCTGCTGGTAACGACGCGCGACACATGGCGGCCATTGATGGTCGGCCTGTGGACCTTCGTGAGCGAGGCGGGGCCTGAGACGCAGTTGCTGATGGCAGGCGCCGTGATCACGGTCATCCCCGTGCTGGCCCTGTACTTCCTGACGCAACGGCAGTTTATCGAGGGGATCGCCACGTCGGGGCTAAAAGGATGAACGGAGAGGCCAGCTCAGCTAACCTTGCAGGTTTGCGCCCTCTCGGTTATTGTAGGCAGGTCCTTAACCTGGCCTTAACAGGGCCGTGGTAGGGTACAACGAAGGCTCGATCATTTAAGGAGGAGATGCATGAAAGGCAAAGCGTTTTCAACGGTGTTGTTGCTGCTCATCGCGTCGCTGATAGCGGCGGCGTGCGCCGCGCCCGCGCCTCCGCCCGCCGCCGCGCCGGCCGCTGAACAGCCAGCCGCTGCGCAGCCGGCTGCCGAGGAGGCCGCCGCGCCCGCCGACGAATGGGCCGATGTCGATCCGTCGGGGCAGACAGTGGTCTTCTGGCACCAGCACACCAAAGATCGTGAGGCTGCCCTCAACGCTATCGTCGAGAAGTTCAATCAGACCAACGAGTTCGGCATCACGGTGAAGGCCGAGTACCAGGGCGGCTATGGCGACATCTTCAAGAAGATGCTGGCCGTGCTCAACAGCCCCGACGTGCCCGACCTGGTCGTCGCCTATCAGAACCAGGCGGCCACCTACCAACTGGCCGACGCCCTGGTCGACATGAACTCACTGGTCAACAGCCCGAAGTGGGGCCTCTCGGCCGAGGAGCAGGCGGATTTCTTCCCCGGCTTCTTCAAACAGGACATCTTCCCCACCTTCGGCAACGCGCGCCTGGGGTTCCCTCCCAATCGCTCGATGGAGGTCATGTACTACAATATCGATTGGCTGAAAGAGCTGGGGTACGACGCGCCGCCGACCACGCCGGAACAGTTCAAGGAGATGGCGTGCAAGGCAACGCAGCAGCCCTTCTCGAAGGCCACGGCGGAGGGGAGCATCGGCTACGAGCTGAGCATCGACGCCTCGCGCTTCGCGAGCTGGACCTTTGCATTCAACGGCGACATCTTCGACTACGAAGCGGGCCAGTTCACCTATAACAGCGAGGCCGCCGTCAACGCGATGACGTTCTTGCAGGATCTCTTCAACAACAAGTGCGCCAGCGTCGTCACCGAGCAGTACGGCGATCAGACCGACTTCGGCACCGGCAAGCTCCTCTTCACGGTCGGCTCCAGCTCCGGTCTGCCCTTCTATCGCCAGGCTGTGGACGAGGGCGCCAAGCACGCCTGGAGCGTGGCCGCGTTGCCGCATACCGGCCCTGAGCCGGTGATGAACGTCTACGGCGCCAGCGTCAGCATGCCCAAGACGACGCCGGAGCGCGAGCTGGCGACCTGGATCTTCCTGAAGTATTACACGAGCAAAGAGGTGCAGGCGGAGTGGGCGAAGGCCAGCCAGTACTTCCCCGTGCGCGCAAGTGTGGCTGAGGGACTAAAGGATGTCTTTGACGCCGATCCCGCCTATAAGACAGCGTTCGAGCTGCTCAAGTACTCGGCGTTCGAGCCGCCCGTGCCCGGCTACGACTTCGTGCGCGACGAGGTGCAGAAGGCGATGGCAGCCATCGCCGACAGCGCCGACGTGCAGAGCACGCTCGACGAACTGAATCAGAAGGCTAACGACATCCTGGCCGAGCAGATGGCGGAGATGCAGTAGGCGTCGCGACGCCGCGAGGGATCGAAGGACGTCCCTTGCGATGGGGATGGTCAAACGATGAGGCCCTCGCTTCTCTCCTTGCGGATAGGGGAGAAGGCGGGGGCCGCTTTTTAGCGCCTATCCGAAAAACTGTTCTGGCTGGTCTCCTGACCAGCCAGCGGTACGGTCGGGAGACCGCGCCGAAACTTTCCGGATAGGTTCTGATCAGGGGCGCGGCGAAGCTGCAGCGACCGGCAGGGTGAAGTAGAAGGTCGCGCCCCGGCCCGGTTCGCTGTCGACGCCGATGCGCCCGCCGTGGGCCTCGATCAAGTGACGGGCGATGGCCAGCCCCAGGCCGCTGCCGCCCGAGCTGCGCGCCCGCGAGCGATCGGCGCGCCAGAAGCGATCGAACACGTGGGGGAGATCCTCCGGCGCGATGCCGCTGCCCGTGTCGGCGACGCGCACCGTCACGTAGCCAGGCGGCCCCGCCTGCGCGGCGACCGTCACCTGGCCGCCAGCCGCCGTATAGCGCAAGGCGTTGTTGATCAGGTTGCGCAATACCTGGCTGATGCGATCCGGATCGGCCATCACGGCGGGCAACGGCGCGTCGGCTTCGACGGCGAGCGTGATCTGCTGCTCGGCGGCGAGCGGCGCGAAGCTGGCGACTGCCGCCTTCACCAACTCCACCGCATCGACCGCGTGTCGCTCCAAAGGCAACTGGCCCGCCTCGGCTTGCGCCAGCTCGCGCAGATCATCGACCAGGCGGGAGAGCAGGCGCGTTTCGTCGTAGATCGTGGCGATCTCCGCCGTCTCGAGTGGGAAGACACCGTCCAGGATCGCCTGCAGGTTGCCCTGGATGACGGTCAACGGCGTGCGCAGCTCGTGGGCGATGTCGGCGATCAGGTTGCGACGCAGTTGCTCAGCCTGCGCCAGCGCCGTCGTCATCTGGTTGAAGGCGCAGCCTAGTTCGGCGACCTCCTCTGGCCCGCTCTCGGGAACGCGTTGCGTCAGATCGCCCGCCGAGACCGCGCGCGCGGCGGCGGTGAGGTGAGCCAGCGGCGCGGACAACACGCGGCTGAGGATGAGACCCAACAGGATACCAAGCCCGCCAGCGATGAGGCCAGCCTGCCAGATCGATCGCCGCAGCCCCTGGAGGAAGCTGGCGGCGGGGGCCGAGAGGATCACGTTGCGGCTGGGGGGCGCGAAGACGTACAGATAGCCAGCGACCTGCCCATCGGCGAGGATGGGGAGCGCATTGCGTTGCTCTTCAGCCGTCAGCCGGTTGCCGGGGCGAGGGGGCGCGGAGCTGTACACGATCCGACCGTCCTTGTCGGCCACCATCAAGCCGGCGCCGTCCTGGCGCATGGCGCCGTGCATGCGCCTCATGCCCATCCTGGCTCGCATCGAATTGGCGTCATCAAACACGGCGCCCACGCCGCTCCATCCGCCCATTTGCTGGTAGTGATCGGCCAGCTCCGCCGCCAGCTGATCGCCCACCCCCAATTCGGCCTGGAAAGCGTAGCGACGGAACGCGACGTCCGCGCGCGCGGCGGTGAGCGCCCCGACCAGCGATACGCCGATGAGGGTCACCGCCACGAAAGAGACGGTCAGCCACACCCACAGGCGCCTCATGCGTCCCCCTTGAGGCGATAGCCGACGCCATAAACGGTCTGGATATAGCGCGGCTGACGAGGATCTTCCTCTAGCTTGCGCCGCAGGTTCTTGATGTGGCTATCCACCGTGCGCTCCAACCCCTCGTACGAATAGCCGAAGGCGCGCTCGATCAGCTCGCTGCGGGTCAGCGTACGGTCCGGCTGCTCGAGCAGCGCGCGCAGGATGGCGAACTCGGCGGGGGTCAGGTCGACCGGCTGGCCATTGAGAGTGACTTCGTGGCGGTTGGGATCGAGGACGATCGCGCCCACGCGGAGCAGGCGGGAGGCTGGCTCGGCGCCGCTCACGCGGCGCAGAATGGCGCGCACGCGCGCGACCAGCTCGCGTGGGTTGAATGGCTTGGTCACATAGTCGTCGGCGCCCAACTCGAGGCCGACGATCTTGTCCGTGTCCTCGACGCGCGCGGTGAGCATGAGGATGGGGATGCTGGTCAGGGTCGGATCGCTGCGCAGGAGACGCGTCAGCTCCCAGCCGTCGCGGCCGGGCAACATAAGGTCGAGCACGATCAAATCCGGGCGCGCGTGGCGCACGGCGGGCAGGACCTCGTTGCCGTCGTAGGCGACCGCTACTGTGTAGCCAGCCTGCTCAAGATAGGCTCGCACCAGGCGTACGATCTGACGATCATCATCGACGACCAGGATATGTTGCGCCATAGAACCCATTCTACCACACGCAAGCGATGGGGCGGGAGATCGCTCCCCCGCCCCGATCATCAGCTAGATACGATTGGACAGGCCCTCAGGCGAAGAGCTGCCTTAGCGATTGCCGCGCCAGCCGCCCATACGTCCACCCATGCGGTCGAAGCCCCAGTCGCCCTTGCCGTGGAAGCCGGGTCCCATGCCAGGGCCGCAGTCCCAATCGCCGCGGCCGAGGCCGAATCCCCAACCAGGTGCCTGGAAGGATTGCTGGGCGCGCTGTTCGAGGTTGGCCTTCATCAGGGCGAGCATGGCGTCGGCCTGAGCCTGGCTGAGCTTGCCATCCGCCACAGCCTGATCGAGGTCGGCCTTGCGCGCCTCGACCGCCTGGTTGATGATGTCGTCGAGCTTGTCGCCGGCGATCTCGGCCAGCGTCTTGCCGTCGCGCAGCTCTTGCGCCAGTTCGGTCTGCGTCTTGTCCAGGACCTCAGCGGCGATGGAGAGCAACGAATCGTCGGGGCCGCCCCAGCGCCCCATCATCCCGCCGCGTCCCATCATCATCATCCCACGGCCCAGCATGCCGCCCAACCACGAGGGCCAGTCTCCCTGCGCCTTGGGCGCGTTGGGCTGCGGCCCTTGGGCGAAGGCGACGCCGTTAAAGACGAGCAGGCTGGCCAATGCCAGGACAGCCGCAATTCCCACTAGCTTCTTCCAGTTCGGTTTCATCGCATTCCTCCGGTTCCCTAGGATCTGGGATCGGCCATCTCGCCGATCCTGGCTTATCCTACCCTGCGATTGTGGAGAAGTGATGGAAGAACGATGGATGAATGTGGGATGTGGTATACTTCCTGGCCGGAAGAGGGAGAAGATGAGTGAAGCGGTGGACCAGGGAGAGCGGGCGTCGTCGTGGCGGATCGAAGTCGACGCAGACCAAGGCTCCGTGCGTTGGTGGCTCGATGCTGAGGCGCCGCGCGGCGTCTGCACCCTGCGCTTGCCTGACAACGTCATCGAGCTGGCTGCCCATGAGGAGACGGGGGCGGGCCTCGTCGTGCGGGTGGCGGCGACGCGACCGTTTCGTCTTGAGATCATCACTCCCTTCGCCGAGTTTGTGGAGCAGGCGCCGGCTGGCGTCCACTCCTATCTCTTGACCTATCTGGATCGCACCGATGTCTATTCATCCTGAGACCATCTACATCGTTCGTCATGCCGCGCCGGAGAAAGGGACCGGCATCCGCTACGACGTGCCGCCGGGGCCGCCCCTCTCGGCGGCTGGACGCGCCGAGGCGCAGCGCGCGGCCGCCTACCTGGCGGATAAGGCGATCGCTCGCCTCATCTGTTCTCCCCTCGATCGCGCGCGCGATACGGCGAGCATCATCGGCCAGACGTTGGGAGTGACTCCCCTGGAAGACGCGCGCCTGGCCGAACAGCGCGCGGACGAGAGCTTCGAGGCGGTCTGCGCGCGCGTGCAGGCATTTTGGGCTGAGCAGGGGCGGCTCGATGGCCCGCTCGCCGTGGTGACGCATGGTTCGCCGGCGCGCGCGCTGTTGCTGACGTTGGCGGACGGCGCGCTCGACCTCAGCCGCTACAACTTCGAGGGCAGCGTCCTGCCCACTGCTGGCGTCTGGCGCGCCCGGCGAGAGGGAGATGGCTGGGCCTGCGAGCTGGCGTTTCAGCCTTGAATAGTTGGGGAAGAACATGACGCCCGATCCGATCGCGCTGATCACCGACAGCATCTGCGATCTGCCAGAGCCGCTGCTGCGCCAGTACAACATTGACGTGGTGCCCTGTTACATCCTCTGGGGATCCGAACAACTGCGCGATCGCGTCGATATCCAGCCGGAGGAATTCTACCGGCGCCTGGCGAGCGATCCTGTGCATCCGACTACAGCGCAGCCGACCCCGCGCGACTTCCTGCGCGCCTACGAGGCCGCACGCCAGGCCGGCGCGCGCGAGATCGTCGTCATCTGCGTGAGCAGCGCCATGAGCGGCACGATCGAGTCGGCGCGGCAGGCGGCGACGATGATCGACCTGCCGATCCATATCGTGGACTCAAAAGGGCCGACGATGAGCCTGGGCTGGCAGGTGTTGGCGGCCGCGCGGGCGCGAGCGGCGGGCGGCGACGCGCAGGCCATGATCGCCGCCGCCGATCGCGTGCGAGCCTCCCTCGTCCTGTTGGTGGCGATGGATACGCTCGAATATCTGTATCGCGGCGGGCGCATCGGCAATGCGACGTGCTGGATCGGCGCCCTTCTCAACGTCAAACCGCTCGTCTATATCGATCACGAGACCGGCCTGGTGGAGGCTGGCGAGCGCGTGCGCACCCGCAAGCGCGCCATCGAAGCTTTGTACGAGGGGTTCTTCCGGCAGTTGGAGGGACGGAGCGGCCCTCTGCACGTCTACGTGCTGCACGGGAACGCTCGTGAGGACGCGGAACACCTGGCCGAGCGCATCCGGGACGAGTTTGCGCCGTCGGAGCTGCTGGTCACGATCACGACGCCGGTCCTGGGAGTTCACACTGGCCCCGGCGCCCTGGCCCTCAGCGGCTATGTGAGATAGGCGATTCGGCCAGCCCGCCAGCGCGCGTCTCGCTGGCGCTGGCGCCCGGCCATACTCTGTAGCGGCTTCTGGCTCTTGTAGGAACCACGCCGTCCACGAATCGGGGCGTCTGTCCAGCGGCGAAATTCGTGGACGGCGTCTCTTTCTCCGAGTTGCGCGCTCGGCGGCGAGCTTCTTGATCATCCCCCGAAGGGGACCCTGCCCATCCGTTTGACGCGTCACGCGCCCGGATAGCCACCCGACGACCCCGCGCCGCGGCCGCGCTCGCTGGCGACTTTCTGCTCGTAGCGCGAGGCGCGATGAGCCGCGATGGGATCAGGATCCAGCCCCATCTCGATGCGCGCCTGCGCCAGCAGGGGACGCACGTCGGTCTCATAGGCTTCCACCAGCACCTCATGGCCGCCCAACACGTCGCCAGCAAGCTGCCTCTGCGCCAGCCGCGCGCGGTCGACCAGCAGCGCTTTGGCATAGGCGGTCTGGACGTTGACGACGGACAGGATCATGGCCTCGAGCTTGCCCTCGATGTTGTGCGACTGGTCGATCATGTAAGCGACCTGGCGCGCGCCGGCGGCTACCGTCGGGTTGGGATCCTGTGCCGCGGCCACCAGCTCGTTGAAGATCAGGAACAGCTCGAAGGGGTTTGTCGTGCCCACGATGAGGTCGTCGTCGGCGTACTTGCGGGCGTTGAAGTGGAACCCTCCCAGGCGCGCCTCGGCGAGGAGCACAGAGACGATGTGCTCGACGTTGGTGCCGGGAGCATGGTGGCCGGTGTCGACGAGGACCTGCGCCTGCGGGCCGAGTTTGAGCGCCATCATGTACGCGGTCCCCCAATCGGCCAGATCGGTGTGGTAGAAGGCTGGCTCGAAGAACTTGTATTCGATCAACATGCGCATATCAGGGGGCAGGGCCGCGTACACCTCAGCTAAGCTGGCTTCCATGCGTTCCTTGCGCCCGCGCAGCGAGTCCTGGCCAGCGTAGTTGGTGCCGTCGGCGAACCACAGGCTGAGCAGCCCCGATCCCACCTTCTTGCCGATCTCGATGCACTCGATCATGTGCTCGACGGCCTGGCGACGGACCTCGGGATCGGGGTTCGTGATCGAGCCGAGCCGGTAGGCGTCGTCCTGAAAGACGTTGGGATTGACGGCGCCGATCCTCACCCCCAGCGAGGCAGCGTACTCCTGGATCTCGTCCCAGTCATCGACTTTGTCCCAGGGAATGTGGATGGCCACGGTGGGACAGACGCCGGTCAGCCGATGGACGTGCGCGGCGTCAGCCAGCTTCTCGCGCAGCGTGCGGGCTGCGCCCGGCCAGGCGAACACCTTGAAGCGCGTGCCCGAATCGCCGTAGCCCCAGGAGGGGGTCTCGATGCGTTGCGCCTTGAGCGCGGCCTTGACCGCTTCGACATCGACGCCGCGATCGGTCAGTTGTTGGGCCAATAGGGAATAAGCCTTCTCGTGTGTGCTGGACATGGTGGGTCCTCCGCTCGCTGTAAGGTGAACGAATCGACAGGAAGGCAAGACAAGCACTGAGCATATCGCTTGCCTGCAACGCCATCCGGGGGCGATTATAGCGGGAGAGACGGCGGGCGGTCAAAGGCCTGATGTCCCCTATCTTTGCCCGATCAGCTCCAGGAACTCGGAACGCGTGCGCCGATCGCTGCGGAACGTGCCGCGCATGGCGCTGGTCACCGTCGAGCTATTCTGTTTCTGCACGCCGCGCATCATCATGCAGAAGTGGCTGGCCTCGAGGACGACGCCCACGCCATGGGGGGCAAGCGCCTCCATGATGGCGTCGGCGATCTGGTTGGTCAGCCGCTCTTGCACTTGCAGACGCCGCGCGAACAGATCGACCACGCGCGCCACCTTGCTGAGGCCGATGATCTTGCCCTTGGGCAGATAGCCAACATGGGCGCGGCCGAAGAAGGGGAGCATGTGGTGCTCGCACATCGAGTAGAACTCGATGTCGCGGACGATCACCATCTCGTCGCAGCAGTCTTCGAAGATGGCATCGTTGAGCACCTCCTGCAGGGTCATACGGTATCCGCTGGTCAGGAAATCCATCGCCTTGGCCACGCGCAGCGGCGTGCGGCGTAGCCCCTCGCGCGTGGGATCTTCTCCCACGCGCACGAGCATCTGTTCGATCAGCGCTTCGAACTGGGGATCGTAGACTTCCCCAGGGGTGGCGTCCAGGTTGGTCGCGTAGTGGCCGTTGGTGGGCAATATCGTGGATCGCGCGTCCATGGCGGCAGTTCTCCTCTTATCGATTTTCAAACGCATGGGCAGATTAACGTCAGCAAGGAGCCTCTCCGTCGTCGAGGCAAAGCCATCATCGCGCCGGACGGAGGCGCGGACTGTAGGTCTGGCTCCCAGCGCGAGCGATTCGGTCGGGGGCGCGTTTCACGGGAGGGGGGCGACCAGGACTTAGAGCCTATCCGAATAACCCAGAAGCACGAAAGGCGATCAAGGCACAAGCAAGATGCAGAAAAGCGACGTAGTTCTCAGGCTTCTTCTCTCAGCGCACAAGGATGCGGCGAGATTCGTCTGGAGCAGCACGAGATTGGCCGTCCACGAATCCTGGCCACGAATTCGCGAATGGCCATTACGACGAGGGAGACGCGCCAGTGCAGGCGGATGCTTCGTGGATTCGTGAGTGCGATTCGTGGACGGTCATCCCTTCCCTTCCTGTTTTCGCTACCGAACTCAGATGGGCCTCAAGTTTGCAGGAACCCGCTTGGTTGTGGACGACTGTCACCAGGCTGTCGATCACACAGGGTAGGGTCGCTCGCCGCGTCCAGGAACCTATCCGAAAAGATTCGGCGCGGTCTCCTGACCGTGCCCCTGGCTGGTCTCCTGACCAGCCAGAACCGTTTTCCGGATAGGTTCTTAGCCCTGGGGCGGTTCGGTTGCATGATGAGCGACCAGCCAAAGGCTTGCGCCTGACCTTCTCGGCTGAGGAGCTGGGCGTCTCTTTGAGTCGGGCTGCCCGTTGACAAAGGGCATCAGGGTCGCTATGATCTGCGCCAGGCGATTGGGCCAGGGGTGACTTCTGATGATGGAGCACGGAGGAGGACGGTGACCACGGAAACGACCTTGTCGGCGCGTTGCGCGCGCGCCTTTGACTTCGCCGGGCGTCAGCTCCGGCGTCTGATCACGACTTCCCCCGATTATTTCCCGATGTACACCGTCCAGGGGCGCTGGCGCCACAGCGGCGAGGCCTGGACCAATTGGTGCGAGGGATTCCTCGGCGGCCAATTGTGGCTGCTGTATGAGCACACGGGCGATCCCTGGTGGCGGGGGCAGGCGGAACATTATTGCCGCCTGATCGAGCATCGCAAGGACGATCGCGCCGTCCACGATCTCGGCTTCCTGTTCTGGCCCACCTGGAAGCGCTGGTACGATCTGACGGGCGACCCGGCGATCCAGCAGGTCGTGATCGAGGCGGGGCGCACGCTGGCGCTGCGGTTTCAGGAGAAGGGGGGCTACCTCTGCTCGTTCGTCGCGCCGGAGAGCCTGTTCATCGACATCATGATGAATGTCGGCATCATCTTCTACGCCGCGCAGCAGACGGGCGACCGTAAGCTGGAGCAGATCGCCTATCAGCATTGTCTGACGACGCGCCGCACCCTGGTGCGCGGCGACGGCAGCACAGCTCACGAGGGGATCTTCGATCCTGCGACCGGCGAGTTCCTGCGCCAGAGCACGCATCAAGGCTGGCGCGCCGACTCGGCCTGGGCGCGCGGCCTGGCCTGGGCGCTCTACGGCTTCGGCGTCGCCTATACGTTCACGCGCGATGCCCGCTTCCTGACCACCGCGGAAGCGTGCGCGGCCTTCTACATCGAGCGCACCCCCGAGCACGGCGTGCCTCCCAACGATTGGGACGAGCCGAATCCGATGGTTCCCTACGAAAGCTCGGCGGCGGCGATCGCCGCCAGCGGCCTGTGGAACCTCTCGCGGCTGACGGGCGATCCCACCCGCGCGCGCTTCTATCGGATGTACGCGCGGCGCATCTTGACGACGTTGACCGAGCCAGAGTTCCTGGCCATCGAGGACCCCGCCTGGGAGGGCATCCTCAAGCACGGCATCTATCACCAGCGCAAAGGGCTGGGGGTCGATGAGAGCGTGATGTGGGGCGACTATTTCTTCCTAGAGGCGTTGAGCCAGGCGGCGCGCGATGGCTGAGCGGGTCGCGCTGATCACAGGGGGAGGGCGCGGCATCGGCCGCGGGATCGTCCTGGCGCTGGCGGCGCGCGGCTGGTCCACGGTGATCAACTACCGCGGCAACGCTGAGGCCGCCGCCGAGACGCTGCGCCTGGCGGAGGAAGCGGGCAGCCGCGCCATCCTGGCGCCCGCCGATGTGGCCGACGCCGCCGGACGCGCGCGGCTGCTGCAGATGGCGCTCGATGCCTATGGGCGGATCGATCTGCTGGTCAACAACGCCGGCATGGCGCCGCGCCAGCGCGTGGACATATTGGAGACGTCGGAGGCGAGCTACGATGAGGTCATGGCCGTCAACCTCAAAGGGCCGTTCTTCCTGACGCAGCTCGTGGCCAGGACGATGATCCAGTTGGTGCAGGCCGGAACGGTAGCCGCGCCCAAGATCGTCAACATCGGCTCCATCAGCGCCTATACAGCCAGCGTCAGTCGCGCGGAATATTGCCTGTCGAAGGCGGGCCTGGCGATGATGACGGCGCTCTTCGCCGAGCGCCTGGCCGAATACGGCATCTCCGTGTACGAAGTGCGGCCGGGCATCATCGCCACCGATATGACGAGCGGCGTCAAGGCGCGCTACGATCGCCTGATCGCCGAAGGGCTGACCCCTATCCGCCGTTGGGGCGAGCCGGAAGACGTGGCTCGCGCCGTCGTCGCCATCGCCGAGGGCGCCTTCCCGTTCTCGACGGGCGAGGTGATCAATGTCGATGGGGGATTCCACCTGCGTCGACTGTGATGACGATTCGGAGGAACTATGTCGCCGATCGCTGCTGAGGCCGCGCGGCCGCCGCTGGTCCTGACCCTCGACCTGGGCACATCCTCGACGCGCGCCTTGCTCTTCGATGGCCAGGGCCGTCAGGTGGAGGGCGTCGAGGCGCGCTCCCCTTATACAGTGCGCACGACCCCCGACGGGGGGGCCGATCTCGATCCCGACGTCGTGTTCGAGGCGGTCGCGCGCTGTCTGGACGAAGCGACCGCGCAGGCCGCCGCACGACGCCTGGAGATCGCGGCCGTCGGCGCCTGCAGCCTCGCCTCGTCGCTGGTCGGCGTCGCCGATGACGAGGCGATCACGCCCATCTATACGTGGGCGGACACGCGCCCTGCCGCCGACGCCGCCGCGCTCAAGCGGGAGTTCGATGAGGCGACCGTCCACGAGCGCACCGGCTGCGTCATCCATCCCAGCTACCTGCCCGCGCGCTTCCGCTGGCTGCAGCGGACCGCTCCCGACCTGCTGGCGCGCGCCCGGCGGTGGATGTCGCTCAGCGAGTACATCCACTGGCGCCTGTTCGGCCAGGCGATCTGCAGCCTGTCGATCGCATCGTGGACCGGCCTCCTCGATCGGCGTCGGCTGATTTGGGACGAGGTCTGGCTGCAGCATCTGCCCCTCCGCGGCGATCAGCTCTCGCCGCTGGGGGACGCGGACACGGCGCTGCGCGGCCTGCGCCCACCTTACGCGGCGCGCTGGCCTGCGCTGGCTGAGGTCCCCTGGTTCCTGGCGTTGGGCGACGGCGCGGGCAGCAACCTCGGCAGCGGCTGCACGACGCCGCGGCGCATCGCCATCAACGCTGGCACCAGCGGCGCGCTGCGCGTGGTCACGCCAGGGACGCCGGACCGCACGCCGTCTGGCCTGTGGTGTTATCGCGTCGACCGTCGGCGCGCGCTCGTGGGGGGCGCGCTCAGCAACACCGGCAACGTTTTCCAGTGGTTGCGGCAGACGCTGCAGTTGGGCGAGCCGGAGGAGATCGAGCGACAACTGGCGCAGGCGGAGGCCGATGGACATGGCCTGACGGTGTTGCCCTTCCTGGCTGGCGAGCGTGCGCCGGGATGGGCGGGCCACGCGCGCGCCGCCTTCGTGGGCGTCGGCTGGCACACGCGGCCGATCGACCTGTTGCAGGCGGGGCTGGAGGCGGTGGCTTACCGCTTCGCCTTGATCTACGCGCTGTTGACGGAGGCGATCGCGGGGGGCGAGGAGATCATCGTCTCCGGCGGCGCCCTCCTCAGCTCGCCGGCGTGGACGCAGATCCTGTGCGATGTGTTGGGCCGGCCGGTCATCGCGTCCGCCGAGCCAGAGGCGACCAGCCGCGGCGCGGCGCTGATCGTCCTCGAAGCGTTGGGGGCGCTGGCCGATGCGGGGGACACGCCGTCGGCGCTGGGCGCCACGTTCGAGCCGCGCCTCGATCGCCACGCGCGCTATCGGGAAGCCTGCGAGCGACAACGTCATCTCTATCGCAAGCTGATCATCGAGGCGTAAGGCCGTGGCGCGCCGCGTGGTTGAAACCTAGAGGGGTCTGGATCACGAAGCGCGGAGGACGCGAAGAGGGTCGCTGCGGATGGGTCTTCGTGCTCTTCGTGCTTCGCGTTCTCCGTGAGCCTTCGCGCCTCCGTGATCCAAACACCCCAGGCGCGACGCGCAAGAGGTATGTCAGGGCGCGGCCGGTTGTGCGCCTGTAACCCCGAAACGCTTTTGTGCAATCCTGTGCTCAGCGTCCGACAGAGAGCGCGATCAGAAGCTGGCCGACGAAGTAGCTGCCGAGCACGACGACGTGCACAAGGGCGAACGGCCGACGGAAGCGGTCGATCGCCAGCGCGGCGTCGGAGGCGTAGAACAACAAGGCTCCCAGGGCGGCGGAGCGAGCCGCCGCATCGTTGTAGGTCATCGCCCGACTGACGGCCAGCGTCGCCATGAGGATGATGATCGCCACATAGAGGCTGACCGGTCCTTTGAGGCTCGGGGGCAGGGACGTCCAGAGATACTTCAGGATGAGCGCGCCGCTGATCGGCAGCAGGAGCAGCAACGGCCAGGCGGGGCCGGGCGCCAGAGGGGCAGCCAGAAAGGCCACGATGTAGCACACATGGGCGAGCAGGAAGCTGACCAGGCCGGGCAGAAACCCATTGCGCGGCAACATCAGCCAGATATCGCCAGCCAGGGAGAACACCAGGCCCAAAGCGATGGCGCCCGCGTAACGGTCGGCGAGGAATGCGCCAGGAGCCAGCGCGACGGCCAGGATCAGGAGCGTGGTCAGCGGCTTGCAGATGTAGATGAGCCACGCGCGCGGGGGCTGCAGGTAGTGCGCTGCGATGGTCACGCTGGCCGTCAACAGGGCTATCCCCCCCAGCGCGAGCGTCAAAGGATAGATCGGCAAGGCGCCCCCCTTCTCTCTGTTCGCGACCGGTCTCCCGACCAGTCGCTGCCTCCCTGGGAACTCCCACGATCTCAGGCGCTTTGTGCTACGAAGTGGTCGTATGCCCTTCCGGGCCGATCACCGCTCCAACAGCCGTCGGGTCTTCCAGGCGCGATAGGCGAAGAGCAGAGGCAGCGTCAGCCACATCCCCAGCCCGATCGGCCCCCACCAGATATGGGCGCGCAACGTCGCCTCGATCTGATCCACCACTTCCGTCACGGTCGGCGTGATCGCACGGTAGCTGTGGCGATGACGCCAGGCGGCGAATGGCCCGCTCACCTGGCGATCGACGAAGCCCGTGGGAGAGACGTCCTCGATGCGCGCCGTCCAGGGCACGGGCAGTGGCCCTAGCCAAAGCGTGAACGCCATCGTGTCTCCTTCGCTCAGGATCACGGGCGCCTGATGAAGGCGAACGACGGCGGGCGGCGGGGTGATCGCCGCCATGCTCGCCGCCCGTTGATGGAAGGCAGCGACTGCGGCCAGGGGCGCGTGCACGCGGAAGCGGTGCGAATATCTCATCGTGGCGCCGCCAGATCGCGCAGAGCTGCTTCGATCGTTGGGAAGCGGAACGTGAACCCAAGCTCGAGCAGGCGCTGCGGCGCCGCGCGTTGTCCATCGAGGAGGACGGTGGCCATCTCGCCGAGGAGCAGACGTAAGGCGAAGGCAGGCGCGGGCAGCCAGGAGGGGCGGCCCAAGGCCTGACCCAGCGCGCGGCTGAAGTCGGCCTCCCTGATGAGCTGCGGCGCGGCCAGATTGAACGGCCCCTGAGCATCGGCGCGCTCGATCAGGAAACGGATGGCTGCCACCTCATCGGCGATGTGAATCCACGGCCACCACTGCTGGCCGCCGCCCAGAGGGCCGCCGACGAACAGACGGAAGGGCAGCGCCAGACGCGGCAAGGCCCCGCCCTCGCGGCTGAGCACCGTGGCGCTGCGGATGACAACGCTGCGCGCCCCTAACGCGGCCGTCTCGACGCTTGCCGCCTCCCATGCCACACACACCTGCGCCAGAAAATCGCGGCCGGGGGGAGACGCCTCCGTGACCTCGACGTCGCCCGAAGCGCCGTAATAGCCGACGCCGGAGGAGTGCACGACGACCCCTGGCTTGACGCCAGCCTCGCGCACGGCGGCGACGACGGCCTGGCCAGCCTGGACGCGGCTTTCGAGGATGCGACGCTTGCGTGCGGGCGTCCATCGTCCTGCGGCCAGATTCTCCCCGGCCAGATTGACGATCGCAGCAGCGCCGTCGGCCAGCTTGCCCCAACCGGCGGCGCTGCGCCCATCCCAGCGCTCCGCGCGCGCCCCCGCAGGCAACCCCGTCGCGCGCGCGGGGTCGCGCGTGAGGACGATCACCTCGTGGCCGTCGGCGGCCAGGCTGGCCGTCAGCGCGCGGCCGATGAGGCCTGTTCCGCCAGTGATGATCACGCGCATGGGTCCTCCTCTCTTACAGAAACGCTTCAGCGCGTGGCCTGGGAACGTAGTGACCACCAGATGCCCGGCAGCCGTCGCAGCTTTCCCCAGGTGGTGATATGGGCGCGACGGCGGAAGACGTCGCCGTCGTGCGCTTCGATGTCGTCGAGGATGGCCTGATACAGATCGGCGGCCGCCGCGATGGCGAAGCGGCCGTCGCGCCGGAGCAGAGCGACGCCCGGCCGGGCTTCAGCGTACAGGCGTCGCGCCCGCGCGATTTGGAAGCGCAGGAAGGCGCGCCAGCGATCGTCCACGCGCCCGGCGGCAATATCGTTCTCGCTCAGGCTGAAGCGGGCCAGCTCCTCCTGGGGAAGATAAAGCCGCCCCGCGCGCCAGTCTTCGCCCACGTCGCGCAGGATATTGGTGAGCTGGAGGGCTACCCCCAGTTTCACGGCGTAGGGGATCGCCTCGTTGCTGTGAAATCCAATGATGTGCATCGCCATCAGCCCCACTGTCGAGGCGACGCCGTAACAATAGCTGGCCAGCTCCTCGAACGTAGTATAGCGCACTGGCCCCAGATCGCGGCTGATGCCATCGATCAACTGCTCCGCGTAGCGCAGGGGGATGCGAAAGCGCGCGCGAGCATCGGCCCAGGCCAGGGCGACCGGGTCGTGGAGGGGGGGATGGGGGCTGAGCGCGCGCTGGCGCCAGGCTAGAAGCTGCTTGCGCGCGCCCACGGTCGCGTGATCGACGAGATCGTCGCTGACGCGACAAAAGGCGTACAGGGCGCGCGCGGCGCGACGCTTGACAGGCGGGAGCAAGCCGGAGGCCAGATAGAAGGTCCGGCTATGCCTTTGCGTCAGGTGGGCGCAATAGGCATAGGCCCGAAGCAGCAGGTCGTTGTCGGCGACGCTGCTAATAGGAGCCAGATCGCCGAACGCAGGCTCCTCCAGCCCTTCTTGCGCCCAGGATAGCAGGCGTTGCTCCCATGATGATGTTTGGACGCTCATCGCCGCGCTCCGTTTAGCGAGCTCCTGCCTGGATGGGCGTCAGTTGCGTCGCTCGCTGCGATGCGGGATGCTCACGCAAGATGCGCTCTGTCACCAGCCGCGCCGACAACAGGACGATGGGCAGGCCGGTGCCGGGGTGCGTGCTGGCCCCTACGAAATAGAGATTGCCGTAGCGCCTGTGGCGATTGCGCGGGCGCAGATAGCCGACCTGCGTGAAGTTATGGCTGAGGCCGAACGCAGCCCCTTTGACGAGATTGTAGCGGGTGAGCCAGTCGTGCGGCGTATAGGAGACCTCGAACTTGATGTGCTGCTCCAGGTCGCCTGCGCCGATCGCAGCCAGGCGCTCGAACACAGCGGCGCGCGCCCGCTTCTGCAGCTCATCCCAGTTTTGCTCGACGCGATCATCGAGATGGCCGACGGGCACGAGGGCCATTAACGTGTCTTGTCCGGCGGGCGCGGCCGCCGGATCGACGCGAGCCGGCGCATGGACGTAGAGGCTGGGTTCGTCGGGCAGGGTATGGTCGCGGAAGATGCGATCGAAGCTGGCGCGATAGTCGCCGGCCAGGAAGACGTTGTGCATGCCGAGCTGTGGATAAACCTTGTCCACGCCCCAGTAGAACATGATCGCCGAGCAGGTGTATTGCATGTGCTGAAGGCGTGTCGTTGTCGCGCGATCCTCGAGCAGGCGCTCGTAGACGTAAGGGAGATCGGCGTTGGCGACAAAAATGTCGGCGGTCAAGCGGCTGCCATCGGCCAGGCGCGCAGCGACGGCGCGCTTGCTGTCGACCTCGATGCGTTGTACGGGGGCGTTATAGAGGAGGCGCACCCCCTTCGCCTCGGCGATCGCGGCCAGCGTCTCGATCACACGGTATAAGCCGCCCATCGGAAACCACACGCCGTCGGCCAGCTCCGTGTACTGCAGCAGCGAGTACGTGGCGGGCGCGTCGTAGGGGCTGAGGCCCAGGTACATGTTCTGAAAGGTGAAGGCGGCTTTGAGGTGAGGGTCCTGGAAGTAGTGACCGATATTGTCGTAGTGCTTGACCAGCGCCTTCAGTTGGAAGAGGAGCGGCAGGTTGGCCGGGCTGAAATAGTCGAGCAGGCTCTCGAAATCGCGGCCGACGAAGCGTTGTAGCGAGATCCGGTAATGGCGATGGCCCTCGACGAGATAGCGGAGGAAGCCGTCGAAGCTGCCGGGGGAGATCATCTCCAACTGCGCCTGCATCGCGTTGAGGTCTCCGGTCAGCGCCAGCTCGACGCCGTCCTGAAAGCGCACGCGGTAGGTAGGGTCGATGCGGCGCAGATCGAGGTGGTCTTCCATGCGTTGGCCGAGGGCGGCGTAGGTTTCGGCGAACACCTCAGGCATCAGGAAGAGGGTCGGGCCGATGTCGAAGCGATGACCTGCGCGCGTGAACTGACTGCAACGACCGCCGGGGGCGGCGTTCTTCTCGACGACAGTGACCGAATAGCCGTGTTGAGCCAGCCGGGCCGCCGTCGCCAGGCCACCGATGCCTGCGCCGATCACAAGAGCCGATGCCATGAGAGGCCTCCTTGCTTCTCCTCCTTGTCGAGGGCGAATACAAATGCTAACTTCCGATCGTACAGCCGTGGAAAGTATACACGATGTCCAGGTTTTGTCAAAAAATTGCAGGTGTTGAATATGTTCTGAGCATGTAAAACTTGACAGAATGGGGCAGGAGGTGTACAGTATTGTCCAGGATTTGACTGACATCGCGTCGGCGTGTTGGCCGACAAGAGGGAGGCCTTTCTATGAACCAGGCCGCAGACGAGCGTTTCGTTGGGGAAGAGCCTTTATACAATATCGGTGTGGTCTCGCGCATGACCGGCATTCCTGTGGCCACCTTGCGCGTGTGGGAGCGGCGCTACGATTTTCCCGACTCCGCGCGCACGGCAGGTGGTCACCGTCTGTATTCGGAGCGGCAGGTCATGGCGTTACGCTGGGTGAAAGCGCAAGTCGACCGGGGCATGCAGGCGCGCCAGGCTGTGCGCGCGCTGCACGCCCTGGAACGCCAGGGGCGTTTCCCAGAGCCGTTGCCGGAGGTCGCCACAGGCGCGCCGCCGTCCACCAACCACGTCGCGTTGACCGCCTTGCGCGAGGCCCTCGCCCAGGCCCTGCGCGCGCATGACGCTCGGCAGGCCGATGACCTGCTGGCCAAAGCGCTCGCCCTCTATCCCCCGGAAGCTCTGATCCTCGATATGGCCATCCCCATCCTCGATGAGGTTGGCCAGGCATATGCTCTCGGCCAGATCCATGTCGCCACCGAGCATTTCATCAGCCAGTTTTGGCGCAACCATCTGGTCACCTGGATGCTCAGCGGCCCCCCGCCGCTGGCGGTGCGGCCGACCGTCCTGGCCTGCGCGCCGGAGGAATGGCACGAGCTGAGCCTGATGATGCTGGGCGTGCTGCTGCGCCGACGGCGCTGGCCGGTCGCTTATCTGGGACAGGCGCTGCCGTTGCCTGATCTGGCCGCCTTCGTCCGTGACCTCCAGCCGCCCGCGGTGGTCCTCGTCGCCATGCGCGAGGAAACGGCCCAGGCGCTGATCGATTGGCCGCGCTGGCTTCCCGAAGCTGCTCGCACCGGACATCCGCTGGTGGTCTACGGCGGCCGCATCTTCACCCACGAGCCAGCGTGGCGCGCGCGCGTCCCCGGCGTCTTCCTCGGCGCGACCTTGGGCGAAGGCGTGGAGACGCTCGAACGTCTGCTCCAGGAGGCCACGCGCTCGTTCGTAGGGGCGTGACCCGCGCGCGGCTACGCTTGCGGCGTAGATCGCACCGCCGCGCCCTCGAAGAAGATCGTTAGCAGCAGATCGATCGCGCTCGCGGTAGGCGCCTGCCCAAGGCCAGGAGACGGCGAGAGAAACGGATAAAGCATGCCGAGTAAGATCCACGTCCCCGCCTCCGGGTCCATGGGGCGCAGCTCGCCTCGCTCAATCCCCTCTTGCAGCAGGCCGCGCACCCGTCCCACGAATCTGGCTTGATAGAGCCGACCGAACTGTTCGCGCGCCGCCTCGCTCAGATGAGGCATCTCCTGGCTGGCGAGGCGGATGACGGCGCGTTGGTCCGGAGCCTGAGCCAGGATCCCCCGCGCGATGCGCCCGAGGCGCGCGCGCGTCGTCGTCTCCGCCTGGCGCGCCTCCTCGATCAGCGCCTCCAGCCGTTCCAGGTTGTGGGTCAAGATCGCCAGGAACAGTTGTTCTTTGTCCGCGAAATAGTAGTAGACGCCTGCTTTCGAGACCCCTGCCGCCGCCGCGATCTCGCGCATGGAGATGCCGCGGTAGCCGTTCGCGACGAAGAGGGCGGTCGCTTCCTCCAGAATGCGCTCGCGCGCCGCAAGCGGCTCGGTCATGGGCATCGATCCCTCGCATTAGAGCTATCCAAAAAAACGGTTCTGGCCGGTCTCCTGACCAGCCAGGGGCACGGTCAGGAGACCGTGCCGAAAGATAGGTTTTTACTCCATCATCACGGTCGGGGCCAGGCCGGCGGGCGCGACCGAGCGCCGCGCAGCGAAGCGATCGACCTCCGCGCGCGTCAGCAACCAAACGGACGCCAGCAATCCCATCGCCTCGATCAGGAAGAGGAGGGCGTAGGCCGTATGCGCCTCCCCGCTGATGGCCTGGCCGACATCGCGCACCACGCCCCCCATCGCGATGCCGGCGCCTCGCGCGACCAATTGGATCGCGGACCATAACGCCAGGTAGCTGCCCGCCTGCCCTTCGACGTTGACCGCCATCAACAGACTGACGCCGCCGACCGTGAAGACGCCGAAGCCGATCCCAAACAGGAAGAGGATGGGGATCAGCAGCGCCTCCAGGCGCAGCCAGGCTGCAGCTCCCAGCGCCAGCAACGACAGGCCTAACCCGATCAGCCCCCAGCCCGTCGTCGTCACCTGTTGATCGGGCCGCCGTCGCCGCGTCAGCGCCAGTGTGGCCACCATGGCGATCAGCACCCCCATCCCCCAGTAGGCATTGAAACGTGTGGTCTCCCCCACCGTCAAGTCGAAGACGTCGCCGCCGAATGGCTCCAGCATGGCGTCCTGCATGAAGGCGAAGAATGCCGAAGTCGCCAGGAAGGCCGCATAACGGCGGGCGCCGACGTCCGCCCAGAGCGCAGCCAACGTCGTGCGCAGCGAAGGCGCAGGCGGCCTGGCCGCCCTGTCCACTACAGCGGCGCGCGGCTGCTCTTCGCCCCACACAGACCACAGCCAGAACAGCGCCGCGCCTGCCATGCCGATCCATACCAGCCGTTGGAAGCTTTGCGCCGTGTAGGTGGGCATCAACCGCGCGTAGAGGATGGGGATGAAAGCGAAGCTGACCACCAGCACGATCTGGACGATGCCGACGGCCTGGCCGCGCCGCGCGTAGGGGGCGCTGTCGTGCACCAGGGCCAGGAAGGGCGCCCCTGAGATCAGGGTGCCGACGCCGTAAAGCAGAAAGGATGTCAGCGCCAGGCCCCATCCCGGCGCGGAGGTCGCATCTTCCCCAAGGAGGACCAGCGATGTCGGCAACAACGGCAACGACAACAGCATCAGCAGCCGCCCCAGCCAGATGTACGCCACGCGATAGCTGCCCAGGATCGGCCGCGTGTCCGAGCGATGCCCGGCCCAGAGCACCAGCGGCGTCAAAAGATAGCGCAGGGCCGAGAGCAACGCCACCGGCCACGCAGCGACCCCCAGATCAGCGATGAGGACGCGGTTCCACACCGCTGAGGTCAGCAGGTCGCTCAGCGAGGAGCCGATGTGGAAACTGCCCAACTTGAGCGCGCGCGCGACGCGAAAAGAAGGCTCCGTAGCCGACGACAGGTCTGACCTCATGCTGCCCTCCTTATCCCAGCCGCAACCACGGTCGGCCTGCCCCTGCCGTCGTGAATGGCCAAGGGATCGTCGCCAGGAGCACGATCAGCGCCAGGCCGAAGAAGATGGCGGCCTGACGATGGCGAGCGACCGCTTCTCCCATCCGCCGCGATCGCGCGCGCCCCACCTGCGTCAGCGCGAGGGCGATGACCATCCCGAAGATGTGCTCGACCGCCCAGAAGCGCAGCGCAGCGTTGCCCATGGCCGCGCTGAAATCCTGAAAGGCGGCCTGCGTCAGAGGGCTGAACCCCAGATAGAGGAGCAGCCCGACGAAGATCTGCAGGTCCATCACGATCATCAGCGCCAGGCCGAATTGGTCATCGCGCGCCGTCCAGGGCCGTTGCCCTCGCCACCCAATGAGCGCGCGCGCCATCGCGCCGACGGCGACGACGATGAGCACCCAGCGGAGCCAGGAATGCAGGATCAAGAGAAACGTGTACATTCTGGTGTACCTCCCGGAGATGCTGCGACTCGAAGCCGCAGCAACGATTGCCAGGTCGGCCTGCGCCGGCTGGCAGAACAGCGATGGTTCCGAACGCGCAGGCCTATCTCTAGCTCGACGCCGCCTCGTTGGCGCGCAGGGTGGCCAGCTCCTGCGCGCGGCTCTTCAGCCCGCTCGTCAGCACGATCAGCCCCAGCGCCAGCACGCCGATCGCCGCATAGGCGGCCTGGTAGCCGGCAACTCCGCCGCCGCGCGAGGCGGCCACCGCCCCCACCGCCGCGCCGCCCAACAACTGGCCGACGCTCGTGAAGAGGGCGATCGCCCCCTGCGCGGAGGCGCGTTCGCTTGCCGACGCTTCGTTGAGCATGATGTAGCGCAACGGCGCCCCCAACATCATCGACAGCCCCACGCCGATGGTGAAGCCAGCCACATAGAAAAAGAGCAGGTTCGCGCCGAGGAAAGCAAGCACGAACATGCCGATCGCCAGCAGCACAGTGGCGATGAAGACGACCACACGCGAGCCGAAACGATCGAGCATGCGGCCCGCCAACGGCGAGCCGATCACCATCGAAAGCACGACCGGCAGCAACATGAAGCTGGCGGTCGAACTGGCCACGTCGAAGGCCGCCACCGCCAGCGAGGGCACGAACACCAGCGCCGACTCGCTCAGGCCGGCTCCCACGGCCACGGCGCTGGCCAGCGCGACCTGGCGCGCCTGCAACAGGCTCAGGCGCAGGACAGGATCGCTCGCGCGGCGTTCCGCCCAGAGGAAAGGAAAGATGAAGATAAAAGCGGCCAGAAGGAAGGGCCACACGTCGGGCGAGGCGAGGCTGTCCGCCAGGCGTTCAGTGTCGAGCTGGTTGATGCCATAGGCCAGAGACGCCAGCAACAGGCCCAGCAAGATCATGCCCGCCCAGTCGAAGGGGCGCCGCGCGGGCGGGCGCGTGGCCGGCAGCCAGCGCAAGGACAGGACGATGATGGCCGCAGCGATGGGCAGATTGACGACGAACAGCCACCGCCAGCCAGCGAGGAGCAGGATTCCCCCCAGGATCGGGCCGATCAGGAAGGCGATCCCGAAGACGGCGCCGATCAGGCCGAGGGCCGCGCCGCGCTTCTCAGGGGGAAACGTATCGCCGATCATGGCGCTGGCGACCGGGAAGATGCCGCCGGCTCCCAGCCCCTGGACGCCGCGGCCGATCATGACGACGGCAAAGGTCGGCGCCGCCGCTACCAGCAGCGAACCGAAAGCGAACAGGAAGACGTCGAAGATGTAGAGCGCGCGCCGACCGTAGACGTCGGACAGCTTTGCCATCAACGGCGTGCCGATCAAGCTGCACAGCACATAGATCGAAAAGATCCAGGCGACATCGCGCGCGTCGACGGCGAAGTGAGCTTGAATGGCAGGAAGGGCCGGACCGACGATGGCGATGTCGAGCGCGCCCATGAGCACGCCGACGAAGAGGAGGGCCAGCAGACGATTACGGGATTGGCTCGGGATATCGTTCATCGATCATCGCCCCTCGACGTAAGTTACTGACCGGCCGGTCAGTCGCGCGATTCTAGTCGAGGGCTGCGCGCTTGTCAAATCACGATCAGCCTTTCAAGGACGCCGATAGCGAACATAGGCGCTGCCCGCTGTCGCCAGTAGAGCGATGCCCGAGACGCCGAGGAGGATCGGCGGGATGCCCAGCCAGTCCGCCAGCCCGGCCAGGGTCAGCATGGGAGGGATCCCCACCAGGTTGCTCAACATGAACTGCACGGCGAAGACGCGCCCGCGCAGCGGGGCGGGCGTCTGCTCCTGGATGGTCGTCTGAGCCAGGATAGTAGCCGCCGATAGGGTCGCCCCCATCGCCAGGCTCAGGCCGACGACCATCAGCAGCCACTCCGCGCCAACGCCCGTCGTCGGCGACGCGAGGCGCAGGCGATGAGATTGGAGAAACTGGCTGACGAGGCCCAGGGCGGCGAAGCAGAGGCTGGCCATGGCCAGCGCCAGGTGGCTGAACAGGTCCTTGCGCAGGCGGTATCCCCAGCGCCCCAGCGCGCCGGTGACGAGCAGCATCCCCACGCCGGCCGGCGCGAAGACGATCACGGCGTCCTCGGGCGCCATGCCCAGCACACGTGCTGCGAACCCTGGCGCCAGCGTGGCCAGGATCATGATCAGAGTCGCCACCAGGGTCAGATGCGACATGGCGAGGGCGACGTCGCGGGTGTGCAGGACGAAGCTCCATCCTTCCTTCAGCTCGCTGGCCGCCCGTTGCCAGCCGCTGCGTTCCTCGCTCGTCCCGCGCGGCGCGTCGCGCGGGATAAGCGAGACGGCGTAGGTGGCGCCCACGTACATGAGCGCAACGAGCAGGAATCCGCCGCGCACGCCGATCAGCTTCACCACCAGCGGCCCGAGGACGATCAGGCCGGCCACCTGCGAGATGGCCAGCGTCAGATTGAACAGGGAATTGGCGGCGATCAGGTTATGCAGTCCGACGAGGGCGGGGATCGAGGCAGCCTCAGCCGGGCTGAAGAATTGTCCCACTGCTGACGCGGTGAACGCGATGATATAGATGGAGAGCAGCAGGGGCCACCCCTCGAGCCGGCCGAGCACCAGAAAGTAGCCCAGGGTGAGCACGACGCGCAGGGCATTGGACGCAATGAGCACCCACTTCCTGGACAGCCGATCCACGACGACGCCAGCGATCGGGCTGACCACCACGCCGGGGAGGGTGAACGCCAGGATCATCAACCCCAGATGGGTGCTGGAGCCGGTGATATGCTCGATCAGCACCATCTGCATGAAATTGATGCTGTTTTGCGCGGTCTGTGAAAGGGCCTGCGAGGTCCAAAGGGCGCGAAAGGCCCGGTTCGCGAGGACAGAGCCAAACCCACGTTGCAGATCAGTCGCCATGCGGCGCCGCTGCCAGAAGGAGACTATGGCTCATGAGAGCGTGACGTCGTCGTTGGCGGTGGGTTGGGCGCTGGCTCCCCGCGGCGCACGAACGCCTTCACCCGCCGCTCGAAATCACGTCGGGGCAGGAGGACGCGACGACCGCATCCCAGGCAACGGATGCCGATATCGGCCCCCAGCCGTACGACCGTCCACTCGAAGCCGCCGCAGGGATGGGGCTTGCGCAGGCGCACGACGTCGCCCAGACGGATCTCCAAAGGCATCACATCTTTCTCCGCTGACCAGGCAACCGAAGACTGGCAAGCGCAGGCGCAAGAATCAGCCGGCTGGCGGCGGCACGACGCCGATCGTCAGCAAGATGTTGGCGTAGAGGCGCTGCTCTCCCGTGGCGATGACGAGAGCCGTGTCGGGACTGCGCGCGGCGTCGTAGAAGGCGAAGCGTCCTAACACCTGGAGCGGTACATCGCTGCCCAGGATCTGGCGGAACTCGGCGAAGATGGACGGCTCGGGCGCGTTCTCGGGCGCCATCACCTGAGCGGCTTCGATCGGCAGGGCGTCGCTGAGGACGCGCAGGACATCGGTTGCCGTGACGATGCCAGGCGCCAGGTTGAGGAAGACGCGTTTGGCGGCCTGGGGCGCTCCCGTCGCGAAGGGATAATTGCCGTCGGCGATCAGGACGCGCGAGCCGTGGCCGGCTCCACCCAGGGCCGCCAGGATCTCGGGGTGCAATAGTTGGTAGCGCAGCATGGCGTTCTCCTCTCAGCCGATTTTGATGGGATCTGCTTCCGTTGGCGGAGACAGCAGGATGCTGGAATCGTGCGCCTCGCGTTCCCGATATGTCGCGAGGCTCTGGTAGACCTGCTGAAACTCAGCGAGCTGCGCCTCGAGCGTGGAGGCGCGCGCCAGGGCGATGACCTGCAAGAGCGCGGTGAGCAAAGCGATGGTCGCCGTGAGGGAGGCGTGCGGCCCGGCGCCGACTGCCGGCGCGAAGAGTTTGATGTCGGCAATGCGAGCGAGCGCGCTCGCATAGGAGCCGAAGATGCCGATGACGCGCGCGCCGCGATCTTTCGCCGCGCGCAGCGCGGCTGCCATCTCGCTGGCGTACGCTGACGGCGAGATGGCGACGACGACGTCGTCGCTGCGCTTACCGTCGTCGCTGCGCTTACCGTCGTCGCTGCGCTTATCGTCGTCGCTGCGCTTATCGTCGTCGCTGCGCTTACCATCGCCGCGCGCGATCTGTGTCCAGTCCAATGCCTGCGCCATCATCTCCATCGGCGCATGCTCGGCCCAGACGCCCAGGAACTTGAGGCCTGCAACGAACATTGCGGCCGCCGCATCCCCATAACCGGCGCCCAACACCCACACACGCCTGGCGTTGCTGATGGCGTCGATGGCCGCGTTGAGGATGTCCGGCGCGATCGCGAGCGCCTGTTGCAGGTTCTCGATGTCGCGCAGCAGGGAAAGCTGCCAGATCGCGGTGGGTTGTTCAGCGCCCGCCCGCAACGCGTACGTGCTCTGCAGCTCGCCTCTGACCTGGAGCTGCACGTCTCGAATGAGGTCTGGATAGCCTTTGTATCCCAGCCGCTGTGCGCAACGCACCACCGTCGTCGTATCGACCTCCACCGCTTCGCCCAGCTCAGCCGCGGTCATAAACGCGGCCTCCCGATAGCGATTGAGCAGGAAATCGGCGATCCGGCGATAGCTCGGGGAGAGCTGGTCGTACACCTGGGCGATGCGTTCACGATACATCTTTGCCTCCTCCGCAAGGTGAGATACAATGGCGGGAGGAAATCACAGCCAGCCCGAGTATATGCATCGTGATATCGTATGTCAAATCAACTCATAATGTCAATTTTATGCGACAACTTCAAAAGAATTGGAGGGACCTCTCTCCTTGCGGCGATGCGGCGCTGTCTGTTTGGGGCGTCGCTCGCGGCGGGGGTGCTGGTCGTCGCCTTGAGCGGCTGTCGGGCGCACCCTACGCCGACCCCGACATCGATGCCGGTCGTTGCGGCGACCGCGACCTCTTATCCTACGCCAACCCCGACGGGCACGCCAACGTCAACCCCGACCCCAACGCCAACGATTGCGCCCACCATTGCCCTCCCCACGGTTGACCCTACCCCAGACGGCGTATCGCGCACGGCCCGCGTGCCGATCCTGATGTATCATTACATCTCGGAACCACCGCCGGACGCCGATAAATACCGCGTCGATCTCTCCGTGTCGCCGGCGCAATTCGAGGCGCATCTGCAGATGCTGCAGGCGCAGGGGTATACCACCATCTCGTCGCAGGACCTGGTCTACTATTTGACGCGCGGCGTTCCTTTGCCGCCGCGCCCTGTCTGGCTCACCTTCGACGACGGCTATCTGGACAACTACACGGAAGCCTTCCCGCTCTTGCAGAAATACGGGATGCGCGGCACGTTCTTCATCATCACCGATTTCGTGACCGCCGAGCGGCCTGGCTATATGACCTGGCCGCAATTGCAGGAGATGGTCGCCGCAGGCATGGAGATTGGTTCGCATAGCCGTGATCACCCCGACCTGAGCGGGCGCACGATCGATTACCTGGTGTGGCAGGCGCTCGGCTCGCAGGAGGCGATCATCGCTCACCTCGGCGTCACCCCGCGCGCGGTCGCCTATCCGGCCGGCCGCTATGACGAACAGACGATCGCCGTCTTCCGCTCCGCGCACTTTTGGGCCGGCCTGACCACCCATCAAGGGGATGAGCATACGACGGACGGCCTGTTCGAGCTGAAGCGCATCCGCGTGCGCGGCAGCTATACAGCAGATGACCTGAAGGCTTTGTTGCATGCGCGCTGGTGAACGTCGATGGCCGCCTTCGACGCCTTGACCGCGGCTGCCATCGCTGCTGAGCTGCGCGCGACCCTCGTCGAGGGCCGCGTCCAGGATGTGGTTCAGCCTGACGCGTTCAGCCTGGGCGTCGAGGTGTATGCCCAACGCGAGCGTCAGTATCTCTACCTGTCCGCGCATCCTCAGGCCGCGCGCGTCCATCTCCTCGACCAACGCCCGCGCCGGGGGGTCGAGACCCCCGCGCCGCTGCTCCTGGCGCTGCGCAAGCGCGCGGAAGGGGCGCGCCTCAGCGCGGTCGCCTGTCTCCCCTATGAGCGCGTCCTCCACATCGATTTCGACCATCCGGCGCACGGGCGTTGCCGCCTGGTCGCCGAGATCATGGGGCGGCTCAGCAATCTCATCCTGGTCGATGACGACGCCAGGGTGATCGAATGTCTCAGGCGCGTCGGGCCAGCGGTCAATCGCGTGCGCGTCATCTTGCCAGGGCAGCCTTACCAGCCGCCGCCTCCGCAGGGCAAGTTATCTCCCGACCAGGCCACCGCCAGCGCAATCGCGTCGCTGTTGGCGCAGGCGCCGCCGCGCCCTTTGTGGCGCATCCTCGTCGATGGCATCGGCGGCCTCAGCCCACAAGCGGCTCGCGAGCTGGTCCAGCGCGCGGTGGGCGACCTCGCGCTGATGGGGCCGGTCGCCGATGCCATGGCGCTGGCGACGTCGCTGGCGCAGGAGCTGGATCGCCTGTGGACTGAGGCGCGCGCCGGCGCAACGCAGGCCTGGCTGGCTCAGGTAGAAGGCGTCATCGTCGCCTACGCTCCCTACCGGATCACCCATACCGGCCAGGCGATCCCTGTGGACAGCATCAGCCAGGCGATCGCGCGGTTCCACGCGCAGGGAGAGGCGTTCGACGCCTACGAGGGGCTGCGGACGCAGGTGAGGCAGGAGCTGGAGCGGGCGCGTGCCCAACTGGAGCGCCAGCGCGCCGCGTTGCAACGGCAACTGGTCGACCCGGTGGAGCAACAGCGGCTGCGGGAGGCCGGGGAATGGATTCTGGCGATGGCCTCGCAGATCAGGCCGGGCCAGACGGTCCTGTCCGTGGACGTAGGGGAGGAGTCCCCTTTAACGATCGCGCTCGATCCGCGCCGCTCGCCCGCCGAAAACGCCCAGGAGTACTTCGCGCGCTATCGCAAAAGGCAGCGCGCCGCCGCAGAGATCCCGCCGCGCCTGGCGGCCCTCGAACGCGACCTGGAGTACCTGGCGCAGCTCGCGCTCGACCTGCAGATGGCGGGGACCCAACCGGAGATCGCCGCCATTTGGGAGGCGCTGACGGCGGCTGGCTGGCGGCGCGAACCGTCTTCGCCGCGGACGGCGCCGCTGCCGCAGCCGATCAAGGTCCCTTTGCCGGATGGGTTGTTCGCTCTGGTAGGGCGCAACAGCCGGCAAAACGAAGAGCTGACCTTCGACATCGCGGCGCCCGATGATCTGTGGTTGCATGTGCGCGGCCGGCCCGGCGCCCACGTGATCGTGCGCTGCCAGGGGCGGCCAGCGTCAGAGGCGGCGATCCAGCGCGCGGCCGAGCTGGCGGCCTACTATTCGGCCGCGCGGTCAGAGGCCGACGCCCTCGTCGTCGTCGCGCCGCGCCGTCGGGTGCGTCGGCTGCCGGGCGGCCATCCCGGTCAGGTGGTCTATAGCGGCGAGCGGACCCTGCGCGTGCGACCGCAACGCTAGGGCGAGGAAGAGAAAGCGAATTCGCGAGGACCTCTCGCCTGTCTATTGGACTTCGATCTTGGTGACGCGCGACCGTCGCGTCCCGCGCTCGGCGGTCTCCTGTTCGCTGGGTTGCAGACACTCGATGGCGGCGTCCACCAGCGAGCGCAGCGCCAGCAGCGCCTCGCGGCGAGAGGCGCGCGCGTGCTCCCAGAACGCGTCTGGAAGCAGACGGCACGGGCGCGCCTCCGCTTTCAAACTCTGGCGCACGCCGCGAATCCCTTCCGCTACCCAGTCGGCGAAATCGAACTCGGCCTGCGGCTTGGTCTCTGGTGTGCTCATAGGACCTTCTCCTTCGACAACTTCCCCAACTCTCTATCTCGCGTGGCTGACGTCGGTCGGCGGCCGTTGAGCCAGCGCCAGGATCGAGGTCCCGATCGGCAGCGCCGTCTTGCGCAAGAGGGCGGCTTCGATCTGTCCCACCGCGCTCAGCAGGCGGTTCAACCATGGCGCTGTTGGCTCCATCTCGACCTGGTAAGCGTCCGCGTCGAAGTGCGGCGAGGCCAGATCAGGCCGTCGCCCCAACCAGCGTCGCATCAGGATCAGCAGCGCGGCGAGCGGGAACACGAGAAAGTTGTTGTAGCTGATGAAACGAGTCTGGTATCCTGCCTGCTCGATCCGTTCGCTTAACTCGCGCGCCGTGTAACGTCGTTGGTGGCGATTGAGCACGTCGTTGTGGCTCCACAGCCACATGAAAGCGGGCGTCGTCACCAGCAGATGCCCGCCGGGGCGCGTCACCCGCCAGCATTCGCGCAGGACGGCCAGGTCGTCGGGGCAATGCTCGACCGTGTCGAGCAGCGCTACCAGGTCGAACTGACCTTCCTCGAATGGCAGGGCCTGAGCATCCCCGAAGCGCACATCGTAGCCCCGCTGGCGCGCGACGGCGATCGGCCGCGGGTGGTTATCGACGCCGACAACTTGCCCGTAAGCCGCCAGGTGATGCATCATATTACCCGCGCCCGCGCCCACATCGAGCACGGCGCAGCCTGAGCTTGCGCCGATGTAGCGGTCGAGGATGGCCAGGATGGCTCGCGTGCGGCTCGCGAACCACCAGTGGCGGTCCTCGTCCAGTACAACTCGCATCGGCGTTGACGGCATGATCTCCTCCTCCAACACACGAGTGTAGCACAGGATGAGCCAAATACCAATTGTTGCCTTCGTAGGCCGCTCAGGCAGCGGCAAGACGACCTTGCTGATCGCGGTGATCGCCGAGCTGGCTGGGCGCGGCTGGCGCGTGGGAGCCATCAAGCATCACGGGCACGCCAGGCCGCTCGATTTGCCGGGCAAGGACACGGCGCGCCTGGCCGATGCTGGCGCCGTGCGCGTGGTCGGCGCCTCTCCGCTGGAACTGGCCTCCTTTGAGCGAGTGGCGCGGGAGCCAGCGATCGAGGAGCTGGCGCGCCGGTTCTTTGCAGATGTCGATCTCGTCCTGGTGGAAGGCTATCGTGGCAGCGACCTGCCCAAAATCGAGGTGTGCCGCGCTGCTCGCAGCCGGGAGTTGGCCTGCGCCGCCGCCGATCTCATCGCTGTCGCCAGCGACATCCATTTCGATCTGCCGGACGTCGTCCCGCAGTTTGACCTCAACGATGCGGCTGGCCTGGCCGCGTGGATCGAGGCGCGTTTTCTGAGGGGAAGGTGATCGAGAACGCCTCGTCCCCCTCAGAACGTTGTCTTGCTCCCCACGCTTTGTTATACTGGATATGGTTTCCGCTCACCTTATCGTCCGATTAGGATGGGCCTATGCTTCCGAAACTTCCGCCGTCTGATCGTCTGCTTCCCCTTCTCATGCCAGAAGGGCGCCTGCGTTCTCAGCGATTCCTGGCGCGGCTGTCCTATCTGCGGCTACGCCTGACCGCCTTTCTCCTCGATTGTTTCTTTGTCGGTTACGTCTACTGGGCCTACAACTACATCACTCGCCACGTCGACGGTCTGGCAGGCATGCAGCTCCGTCTGCCGGGGTGGGCCGCCCTGCTTCTGATCGTCGAGGCCACCGCGCTGTGGGGCAGCCTGACGCGTTCCCTCGCCGCGCGCATCCTGCGGCTGGAGACCATGCGCGTTGACGGCGACCTCCCCACGTTCGGCCAGCGCCTGCTTCGCTTCGTGGGATGGAACCTGGCGGCGGCGGCGGCGGGCCTCGGCCTCCTGTGGCCGCTGGGCGATCGCGCCTGGCTCGCCTGGCACGATCGCCTGACGGGGACGGTGGTCGTTGCGCTGGGCGGGGAGGAGCGCCAGCGGCGCGCGCTCATGGCGCGTCCGCCCGCCTGGTATGTCACTTCCTGGGGATTGGCGGCGCTGCTGTTGTTGGCTCTCTCCTACGGTGTGGGCTGGATCATCACGGAGATCGAGCCGCGCGCCCTCTTCGTGGACGCCCATCTGGTGCGGCCTCTCGTGGCCGAGTTGCTGCGCCCCCAACTCGTCACGCGCGATCGGCGATCGCAGCGCGTCGTTGCCGACTTCTTCATCCCCTGCCCGGAGCTTCCGTCTCCACCGACGTCGCCCAGCGACCGCCCCTATCTGCGCATCGAGCCGACGTGCGGCGAGCCGCAGACCCGCGTCGCCCTGGAGGCGGGCAACCTGCATCCGGATACGCTCGCGCAGATCCGTTGGCTTGATCCCCTGGGCAACGCGACCCGCCTGCGCGCGGCCCGCACCGACGCCGAGGGTCGCCTGGCCATCGAGTTCGATGTGCCCGAGCCAGCGGTCCCTGGCACCAGAGGGCAATTCGGCGCCGAGGTGCTCCTCTCCTGGGAGGAGGGAGACCTCAAGATCGCCGACGCCGTCATCCAGGTCCAGGACAAGATGTTGGAGACGGTCTTTCTGGCGTTGATGGCGACGACATTAGGGGTCATCCTGGCCGTGCCGGTGAGTTTCCTGGCCGCGCGCAACCTGATGGCGCGCCATCCCCTGGGCGCGGCGGTGTATTACGTCATGCGCCTCTTCCTCAACATCCTGCGCGCGATCGAACCGCTGATCTGGGCGATCATCTTCGCCGTGTGGGTGGGGATCGGGCCATATGCTGGCGTGTTAGCGCTGACGTTGCACTCGATCGCGTCGTTGGGCAAGCTCTACTCGGAGGCGATCGAGAGCATCGACGCTGGCCCCATCGAGGCAATCACCGCGACCGGCGCGCACCGTCTGCAGACCATCGTCTATGCCGTCATCCCGCAGGTGATCCCGCCCTTCATCTCGTTCACGATCTACCGCTGGGACATCAACGTGCGCATGTCGACGGTGATCGGCTTCGTGGGCGGCGGCGGCATCGGGTTCCTGTTGATCCAGTGGATCAACCTGCTGCAGTATCGTCAGGCAGCTACGGCCATGTGGGCCATCGCGATCGTCGTGTCGGTGATGGACTACCTGAGCGCCGTGATTCGCGAGCGTGTGGTGTGAGGGTTACTTTGCCCTGGCCTTGTTTTGGGGTAGAATGGTAGCAACTGTGATGGCCCATGTCGATCGACGAGGTGGTGAAGAAGTATGGCCGAGCCGACGTATGATTTCAATCCTGTGAGTCACGTGACCATCGACGCGCTAGGGCCGCCGGGCCAGCGCACCTTCTTCTTTCAGGCCAGCCAGGGGCTGATGGTGGTCACGCTGGTGATGGAAAAGGAGCAAGCTCGCGCCCTCGCGGCCGCGATCGACCAATTGCTGGAGCAGGTGGGCGCTCCGACGGAGGAGGAATCCCAGGTAGGGGATCTGCGTTTGCTCGAGCCGATCGACCCGGAGTTCCGCATCGGCCAGATGGGGCTGGGCTATGAGGCGAACCTGGACCGGGTGATCGTGATCATCCAGGAGCTGCTGAGCGAAGAGGAGGCCGCCGAGCGCGAGCCAATGGTCGCTCGCTTCTGGATGAGCAAAGCTCAGGCCAAGGCCCTGAGTCAGCGGGCCAACGCCGTCGTCGCCGCCGGCCGCCCGACCTGCCCGCTGTGCGGCAATCCGATCGACGCCAGCGGCCATTTCTGTCCGCCGAGCAACGGACATCATCGGCTCCGCAACATCCAGTAACAACTTGCCGCGGTTGCGCCTGGCCTTCGTCGAGCAAGCATTCTGCCTGTCGGCCAGGCCCTGTTGATTGGTCCGGGGGACCTGCGACGGTCAGGCCCCCTGTTTTATTTCCACTTCCATGCCGATGGCCTGGCGCACGCGGCCAGCCAGGGCGGCAAAGCGTTCGTCCGCCATCAACGTCAGCGCGCGCGGGCGCGGGAGGTCGATGGCCACCTCGGCGGCGATGTGTCCCGGCGGCCCCTGCATGACGAGGACGCGGTCGGAGAGGAACACAGCCTCGGCGATGCTGTGGGTGACCATGATGACGGTGGGCCGTTCGAGCGACCAGACGCGCAGCAATTCCAGGTTCATCCGCTCGCGGCTGAGCGCGTCGAGCGCGCCGAACGGCTCATCGAGCAACAGCAGGGTCGGATGGTGGATGAGCGCGCGGGCCAGCACCACGCGTTGCTGCATCCCCCCAGAGAGTTGACGCGGGTACATCAGCTCGTGCCCGCGCAACCCCACCAGGTCGATCAGCGCGCGCGCGCGGGCTTTCGCTTCCTCTGGCGGCGTCCCATCCAGCTCGAGCGGCAGGATCACGTTCCCCAACACCGTCCGCCACGGCATCAGGTTCGCCTTCTGGAACACGAACCCGACGTGCGGCTGCGGTCCAGCGATCGGCGTCTCCTCGCAGAAGACCTGTCCGCGCGTAGGCATCAGCAATCCCCCCAGGATGCGCAAGAGGGTCGTCTTGCCGCACCCTGAGGCGCCGACGATGCTGATGAACTCGCCGCGCGTGGCTGCCAGCGACACATCTTCCAACGCGGGCGATTCGCCGCGCGGGCCTCGGTAGTAGTGGGTCAACCCCTGGGCGCGCAACACCCATGCCGGCCGGGCCTCGCCCCCCGTCGTTTGAAGGGCGATCGCCGTCCCCTTCCCGTCAGCGCTCGTCATGGCTCTGCGACGAACTGGTTGGTGAAAGCTGCCGCGACATCCACCTCGGTCTGGATCAGTCCCACCTCGCGCATGAATCGCGCGGCTTCTTCCCAACGCTGCGGATCCGACCATCCCAGGCGCGCGCCGGGAGCCGGCCTCCACTCCTCGAGGACGGCGTCGAACACCGCACGGTTGGCCGCCTCGTTAGGGCCGCCTGCCTCTGGCACTGCCTGCAACGAGATGGCGAAGGCCTCGTCGGGATGGTCCAATGTGTACTGCAGGCCGCGCCCGAACGCGCGCGCCACGCGCTGGACAAGCTCAGGACGCTCGCGGATCGTTCGCTCGTCGGTGATCAGGCCATTGGACGGTAAATTGACATAATCAGAGACATAGATCACGTCGACCTCTTGTCCGGCCAATCGGAGGCGCACCGGGCCATTGACGGCGTAATCGAGCGCGGCGTCGACGCGTCCCTGGCTGACTGCTTCCGCCTGCGTGAAGCCGATGCTCTCCAACGTCACGGCGGCCTCGTCGATCTTCGTCGCGTAGACCAGCGCTTTCCAGGCGATGTAGCTGGCGCCGAACAACCCAGGAATGCCGACGCGGCGCCCTTCCAACGCTTGGGGCGTGGTCAGCCCCGCTGTTTTGGGCGCGAACACCACCACGGGGAAGCGGTTGAACCAGGCCATGACATACACGACGGGCAATCCCTGCGCGCGCGCCAGGATCACCTGTTCGCCGCTGGCCACTGCGAACGGCTCCTCGCCTGTCCCCACCAGCTTGATGAAATCGGTCTCGATGCCGTGTTGAAAGGCGACCTCCAGCCCTTCTTCGGCGAAGAACCCCTTCGCCTGCGTCACGTAGAAGGGCGCGAACTGGACGCTGGGGATATAGCCCAGCCCCAGCGTCAGCTTCTCCAGCGGCTGCGCCGCCGTCGTCGCCGTTGTCGTCGTCGCTGTCGTCGCTGCCATCGGTTCGCTGGGAGCGGCTGTGGGCGTCGCCGTCCCTGCGAGCGTGGACGGCGCCACCGGCGCGCAGGCGGCGACCAGGATCAGCAACAGCCCCGCCGGCCAGATCCATCGAGCGCCATGCCAGAGAGCGTTCTTACGCAAGGGTCTTCCTCCTATGGTTTATGGTTCACATCTCGCGTTGCCAGCGCAACAGCCACAGCTCCAGCCAGCTCGTCGCCAAGTACAGGCCGAGGGCGATGGCGACGAGGGTGAAGAGGGCGACGAAGAGGAGCGGCGTGTCGAGGACGCCGCGCGCCAGATTGAGCAGGAACCCCAGGCCACGATCGGCGCCCACGAACTCGCCGACGACGGCGCCGATCACTGCCAGGGTCATCGCCACCTTCAGCCCTCCGAAGAGGACGGGAAGGGCGGCTGGCACTTCCAGCAGCCGGAACATCTGCCAGCGCGTGGCGCGTAGCGAGCGCATGAGCGCTACCAGGTCCGGTTCCACCGAGCGAATGCCGATGATCGTGTTGACCACCATCGGGAAGAAGATCGTCAGCGCGCATACCAGCACCTTGGACAGCGCGCCGAAGCCGAACCAGATGAGGAGCAGGGGAGCCACCGCCACCACCGGCACGGCTTGCGCGGCGACGATATAGGGGGAGAGCATGCGCTCGAGAAGCGGCGACTTGGCCAGCCCATAGCCGGTGACCAGAGCCGTCGATAGGCCGAGCGCCAGACCGCCAGCGATCTCCATGAGCGTGATCTGCGCGTGGCGCCAGAGCGTCCCATCGGCGACGGCGGCCAGGAAACGCGTCCAGACCGTCCACGGCGAGGGCAAGATGAAGGGCGGGTAGTCGCCCCAACGCACGAGCAGGTCCCACGCGACGATCGCCGCTATGGCTGTGAGGGGGATCAGCAATTGCTCGCGATAGCGCGCCAGACCGCCCGCCAGCGGGCGTGACCGGTCAGCGTTCGGTTGTGTTTGTGTCCATGCTCGTTTGCGGACCACAGTAGCCATCGGTGTTCTCTCTCCCTGATCGAGCAAGCATGCTCGCGGGGTATCATCTCGGCCATGCGCCAATAACAACGCCCGCAGATGACATCACCTGCGGGCGCATGGGCGAACGGTAACTGGCTACAAGCGACCTCAACCCTGGCGGTTGGGTCTGACCAGACGCACCCCTTCTTCCATCCGGACTATACCGTCGGCCCCGGCATCGCACCGGGTCTGCTACACATCAGCTCGCGGGCTTGACGTCGATCTCCCATGACCGCGCTGTCACGGGCCATCGAGTCTTACCGCCGATCGGGAATTGCCTCGCTTGCGCTCGGCTCACCCTGCCCCGAAGGTGGTTAGCTATGCGATTATGCGTTCGTGAAAATTATAACTGAACTTCCCCTGCTCGTCAAAGATCGTCAGCGGGGCGGGCGCACTGCAGTTGGGTAGCGGGGCGCGACGCACTACGGTCGGGCGAGACGATCATCGTCAACCGTCTGCCTGCGCCCATCTGCCAACCGAGTCGGATTGGGCGCCGCCGCAAAGCCCGCCGCCGGGCCGGACTCGAGCCGTCAGGCGGATCGGCTGTGCGCAGCGGGCGATTCGCCAACGTCAGTCGTCGAACAGCAGATCCTCTGCGTCGCTGTCGTTCGGGCGCAGCAGCACGCGGCGCGGCCGGCCGCCCCCTTCCTCAGGGCCGACCGCGCCCATCGCTTCGAGCTGGCGGAGAAGTTCGGCAGCTCGCGGGTAGCCGATGCGCAGGCGTCGTTGCAACAGGGAGGCCGAGGTGGTGCGCATCCCTTGCAGCTCGCGCAAGGCCTGCTCCAGCAAATCGTCGCCCTCTTCCATCTTGTCGAGGATGCCAGCCCACGGCGCCAATGACTCCGCGACTCGCGGCGGCTCTGGGGCGGCTTTGCGCCAGAAATCGACCACGGCCTGGATCTCGCGATCGGAGACGAAGCAGCCCTGAATGCGCTGCAGTTTGCTCGACTCCGGCCGCATGAAGAGCATATCGCCGCGTCCCAGGAGCTTCTCCGCGCCGGGCTGGTCGAGCACGACCCGCGAATCGACGCCCGAGGCCACGGCAAAGGCGATGCGCGCGGGGAAGTTGGCCTTGATCAGGCCGGTAACCACATCAACGCTCGGTCGCTGGGTGGCGATCACCAGATGGATTCCCGTGGCGCGCGCCATCTGCGCCAGCCGACAGATGTAACGTTCCACTTCCTCCGGCGCCGTCATCATGAGGTCGGCCAGCTCATCGATCACCAGCACCATGTAGGGGAGCGGCCCGTCGTCGCCCGAGCGTCGTGCGACCTTCTTATTGTACGCCTCGATGTTGCGCACGCCGCTCGCGTTGAAGCGCCGGTAGCGCTCGTCCATCTGCAACGTCATCCATACCAGCGCCGCCACCACTTGCTTGAGGTCGGTGACCACGGGAGCCACCAGGTGCGGGATGCCGTTATACCCCACCAGCTCGACCATCTTGGGGTCGACCATGAGCAGGCGCAGACGGTCGGGGCCGTTGTTCATGAGCAGGCTGATGATGATCGTGTTCAGGCAGACCGACTTGCCGGAGCCGGTGGCGCCAGCGATCAGCAGGTGGGGCATGCGCGCCAGGTCGGCAACGGCGGGGCTGCCCGATACGTCGCGGCCCAACCCGATGGCCAGAGGCGACGCCAGGCGCTGGTACTGGGGCGACTCAAGGACCCCCCGCAGGGTGACGAGGGTCGCGTCGCGATTGGGCACTTCGATGCCGACGTAGGGGCGTCCGGGCACCGGCGCCTCGATCCGGATCGCTGGCGCGGCGAGGGCCAGCGCCAGATCGTTGGCGAGGGCCTGGATGCGGCTGACTCGCACCATGCGCTGTTGGCCGCCGCTCTCGATAGGCAGCGGCTTGACGCCGAATTGCGTCACCGCGGGGCCGATGTTGATCGCGACGACCTGGACAGGCACATGGAAGCTGGCCAGGGTGCGTTCGATGAGGGCCGCCTTCTCCTGGGCGACGGCGTCGGTGACTTCGGCCATCTTATCAGGGATCAGCAGATCGAGCGGAGGCAGCGCAGCCGGGCGCGCGGGCAAGGCTGTGGGCTGCGGTTGGGCGCGCGGCCGACGGGGACGGATAGCCGCAGCGATCGGGCGCTCGGGCTTGATGAGGGTGTCCTCGGAAGAAGGCGGCTCGCCGCGCGCGAGCGTCCGCTTCACGGCTTCCGGCTCGGCCGCCGCAGTGGCTTCCCGCTCCACGGCGGGCGTGGCCAGGCGACGGGTCAAGGTCGCGTGCAAGGCGCGCCACAGATCCTGGCCTGCCGCAACGACTGGCGCCGTCGCAGGCTCGGGCAGGCTGCGCCAGATCAGCCATCCCCCGCCCACGAGGGCTAACAGGCTGATGATCCAGGCGCCGGCCGTACCGAAGGCGCGAGCCAGCAGGTCGCCGATTACCCAGCCGATCAGCCCGCCTGCTTGCGGCGCCTCCGGCCAGGCGGCGCCGGCAGCGAGGGAGACGGTGTCTGCGCTGCCCAACTGCGTGAGCGTGAGAGCTGCCAGCCAGGCGACCTCGGCGCCGACGAGCAACCACCAGCGCCACCAGCGTCGCAGCGGCCCGCCGAACGCCAGCAGCGCGCCGCCCGCCATCGTCGCCAGGGTCAGCGGATAGGCGCCCCAGCCGCACAGGCGGCGCAGAAATTGCTCGCCGGGCCAACTGGCGAGGAGGGCGACCGCTCCCCATAGTCCCAACATGAAAAGGGCCAGACCGGCCCCTGTGGTTCGGTCTGGCCCGTGTCGCCATTGCGATAGGCCGTGCAGTCCGCCCTGGCCTGTCCGTGATGGGGAAGGGCGTCGGCGGCTGCGCGACGGGTGTTCAGCCATGGCTCTCCTAAACGACGACGCTGCCCATGCTACGCTGCGTGTGCAGGTTCATCGCCCTCTCACCAGACGGCGATCGGCTCGCGATCGCTGACGGGCAGATCGACCGCGGCGCTCGCTGGCTCAACTTCACCAGTTGGCGAGGAGGCGTTGACCCGGCGCAGGCTCAATCCCATACGCCGATTGACTGGATCGATGTTGAGGATACGCACGCGCACCTCGTCGCCTTCTTGCACGACGTTGCGCGGATGGAGGAACTGCCCCTCGGCCAGTTCGGAGATATGAATCAGGCCTTCTACGCCCTCCTCCAGACGCACAAAGGCGCCGAAGCTGACGACGTTGGTGACCAACCCGCTGACGATCTGATCGACCTGGTAGCGCTCGACCACATTGTGCCATGGATCGGGCGTCAGCCGCTTGAGGCTCAGAGCGATCTTGCGTTGGGCGCGATCGATGCTCATCACATACACATCGATCTCGTCCCCAGGGCGTACGATCTCGCCGGGATGGGCCACGCGGCCCCACGACAGCTCGGAAATATGGAGCAAGCCCTCGATGCCGCCCAGATCGACAAACGCGCCGAAGGGGCGCAGGTTGGTGACGCGCCCGCGGCAGACATCGCCGGGCTTGAGGCATTGGAGGACCTCCTGGCCGCGGCGTCCTTCGTGGGCGGCGCGTTGCGACAAGATGAGGCGCCCCTGCGTGCGATCGACCTCGATGATGCAGACGTTCAGCGTCTGGCCCACGCGCTCGGCCAGGGCCTGCGCGCGCTCGTCGGGGTCAGGCAGGCGCGGCAGATTGACCAGGTGCGACGCCGGCACGAAACCGCACAGATGATGAAACTGCACGAGCAATCCGCCGCGATTGTAGCCGGTGATGGGCAGGGTCAGAACCTCCATACAGGCATGGGCTTGTTCCGCGGCATCCCAATCCTTCGCGTGCACGTCAATCAGAGAGACATTGTCTGGGCAATCCTGGCTGCCTCGATCTTTGCGCCACGGTTCAGACGGGAGCTCGTCCATGATCGGCGGCGAGGAGACGATCTCGCCGTCCGCTAACAAGGATTGCCAGTACCCTTCGTCGATCTCGTCCGCATCATTGTACGGACCACTCCAACGTTCGCTCATAGCACCTCTCCCTAACGTAGCGATGCACAATGAGGGCCGCTGACCTTCGTCTGAGGTTGCGCCTCGCTTCACCAACGAAAAATCTCGGCGGATTGCCGATCGGCAATCGCCGAGACCCCACTTTTGCCTGATCGTTTGGCGAACCCTTTCAACGCGGCCACGCGACCCTTCCCGTTCCTCTCGTCGACTCGCATCGTCGTTCCACGCGCTTAGAGCCATACCCTTGTCGCGCACCTACCCAATCATTATAGGCTGGACGATCTGCTTTTGTCAAAGCAGATCGTCAGCGTGCTCGGTCGTTCGGCTTTTTGTCTGTCCCGGGCGGCCGTTCGCGGCTCCTCCCGCCTCCGCTTCCATCTCGGCCAGGATGCGCGCGACCTCGGCGATGGCGACCCGCTGTTTGCGATAGAGGTCCGATTCGCTCATCGCCAGCCGTTGCGCGACGTCGCGCACGCGCCTGCCCTGGATGAACTTGAGGTCGAGGATGTTGTAGAGCAGCCATTCGGAGGCGGTCATATGGCGTTGCCCGTCAGGGCGCAGCCGCTCGATCGCCTGGGTCAGCACGGCGCGCAGCGCGCGCGCTGGATTGCCGTTTTCCTGTTCGAGGGCGTGATTGACAACGCGCAGGCGCAACAGCGGGCTGCGCGTGAGTTTGGGTCCTCCCCAATAGTGGGTGAGCGCCTCTTTGACCCAACGTTGCAGATCATCCTCGTCGACCGTCGGCTCCTCTTCTACGGCGGGCAAGACGTTGCCGGCGTAGGGGACCGCGCCGCGCCAGGCCTGGATGCGCTCCAGCTCCGGCATCATGCGTTGCAGCGCGACGAAGACAGTCTGCTGGAGATCGCGATCCTCGATCGCGGTTTCGGCGCGGTGCAAGAGGGCGGAGATCGTCTGGCGTTCGGCCTCGGAGAGGCGCGGCTCATCCGATCGGCGCGCGCGAACGGCCAACACCCCGCGCAGGAGCCGGCCGCCCTCGGACCATAATGGCCAGGCCCAATAGCCAGCGCGCTCGATCGGCGTCGCCAGCGGAGGAGCGCCGTTCGCTTTCGGGGGCAGCAACTCGCGCAAGATCGCGATCCAGTCCTCGTCTGCCAGGATAGCCTGATCCCCATCGGCGATGCCGGTCGTGGCTTCCAGATACAGTTGCTGGTCGCGCACCACGGCGACGAAGCCGGCTGGCACGCGCAGCAATTCGCACAGGGCGACCAGGACGTTCTCGAGGAACTGGCGCAGGTCGCCTGAAGTGAAGAGCCGACGATCGAGTTCCTGGATCAGCCCCACCTCTTCCGCGTCCTGCCAGTAGATCACGCGATCGATGAAGGGCTTGGCCAGGTTGACGAAGAGCTGGCCCAGGATGAGGACGGTCATGGCGGCGAAGACGATCACCGTATCGCGCGGCAGGCCGAGGATGGCTTCGACGCGCGGGATGACGAGGATCACCACGATGACGGCGGAGCCGACCACTGGCCCGCGCAAGAGGTAGTGGATCAACCGATGTTTGACCACGCGATCGGGAGCGAACGCGCCGTAATAGGCGACGCTGTAGGTCATCAACAGGAGCATGACGCCCACCCCCATGTTGCCGATCAGGCTCAGGATGAGCACGACGATCGGGTTATGGGGCGTCGGGGCGCTGACCAGGACCAGGTAGGGGAACACGCCGACCGCAGGCGCCAGGAAGGAGAGCGCCAGATAGGTCATGCGCCGTTGCGAGGCAGGGGTCAGACAGCGCGCGCGGGCCTGTTGGATATTGATCGCGCCCCACAGGACGGTGAGGGCGAAGTACACGGTGAACGCGATGAAGAACGGCCCTGGCGTCAGATGAGAGATCGGCGGCGCGAAGATCCCCTCGCGGACGATGGCGTCGCTGAACCAGGCCAGGGCGCAGAGGACGGCGCTGAGCGCGTAGCTGATGTGGACCAGGCGGCGACGCAACGGCGACACAGCGTGGGTGGTGCACAGGAGAGCGTCCGAGAAGTGCAGATAAGCGGCGGGCACGAACGCGATGCCCAGCCACTGCACGCGCAGCCACAACATGGCGCCACGCAGCGTCCTCACGTTGGGAAGGGCCACTTCGCAGGCGTAGGTGACGGCGACGCACGCCAGCAGCGCGCTGAACGCTCGCGCGACCCGGTTGCGCCAGTTGTAGACGACGAGGTAGATGACCAGCGAGAACGTGAGGATCAGGATCGCCGATGAGAGGAGCAGGTCAGCGAAAGACAGGACTCCGATCCAGGACAGGCCAGCAGTTCGAGACATAGTTCAGGAAAGAGAACGACCGAAGAGCAACGCGATGTCGCGATTCGCGAAATAGCGGTCGTTGTACCCGCAGAACTCCATGCCCAGCTTCTGGCAGAAGCGGATGGCAGGGTAGTTCTTGCTTTGCACAGGCGCGAGCAAGCGATCCAGGCCGCGCATCTGCGCCCATTGCACGGCTGCGGCAGCCAACGCCGTCCCCAGGCCCTGTCGGCGCAAAGCCTGGTCGACGATCAGGTTCTGAATCCAGGCGACGCCCTGATCCGCCTGCGCCAATACCTCGATGTATCCCTTGACATGGCGGCTCTCGGCGGCCACGTAGATCCCTTCGCCGCGCTCCCAATGAGCGAGGAGGCCGTCGCCGCGCGGAGGGTAGGCCACTTTCATACGCCGCGGCAGGCGCACCGTGCGAAACTGGACGACGATCCCATTCTCATCCGCGCGATGATCCAATTGCCAGACGTGGTCGGTCTCGAAGGATCCATCCAATTCGAAGCACGCGCTCAGATCGTGCAGATCGGCAGGGCGAATACGCATGCCGAGAGAAGACCTCCCCGCTTCAGCTTCCCCGTGATGTTCTGCCGGAATTGTAGCATCGCGTTTGTCGACCGGCAAGATAATGCCCCTGTTGAGCGAGTGAGCGAGTCAGCGAATCAACGAATCAGCGAATCAGCGAGGGGGCGAGCGGGGCGAGCGGGGGCAGCAGGAGAAGCGCGCCAGGCGTTGGAAATCCTCATGGTGCTGAGGATAGACCTGGAGGAACAGCTCGAACAGCTCATCGTAGAGGGCCGCGTGCGCCGCGATCGGCTGCACGGTTGGCCCATAACGAGTCCATTGCTGGCTGGCGGCGACCAGATCGGGCGTCAAGCCGACGGCCGCCGACCCCAACAATGCGGCGCCAAGCGCCGACTGCGCGTCGACCTGCAGCGGCGCCACCTCGCGCTGGAAGACGTCGGCCACGATCTGGCGCCATAGCGCGCTGCGCGCGCCGCCCCCCGCCATGATGATGCGTTGCGGCGCGACGCCAACCTCGCGCATGGTTTCGAAGGCGTTGCGCAAGTTCAGGGCGATCCCCTCCATCATCGCACGGGCCAGGTGGCTACGGCTATGGCGCAAGGTCAATCCCACCAGGACCCCGCGCGCGCCAGGGTCCATGTAAGGGGTGCGCTCGCCAACAAGATAAGGCGCCCAGAGCAGCCCTTCCGCCCCCGGCGGTGTTGTGGCCGCCAGTTCCGTCAGGCGATCATATCCGCCGACCGGGTCAGGCTCGCTGAACAGATCGCGCAGCCAGCGGAAGGCCAACCCGGCGGAGAGAATGGCTCCCAGCAGATACCACGAATCGGGCAAGGCATGGCAGAAGGTATGGGTGCGCAATGCCGGATCTGCCCGCATCTCGGTCAGCGGCGTCACCAGTTGGCCGCCCGTCCCCAGCGATACCAGCATCGTCTGTGGATCGACGACGCCCGCGCCCAACGCGCCGGTCGCCTGGTCGGCGCCGCCCGCAGCGACGGGGATGCCGGGCGGCAAGCCCAACGCAGACGCCGCCGCGCGCGTCAACTCGCCTGCCACAGCGTGCGAGGCGACCACCGGCGGCAGGATGGCCGGGTCGATGTGGAGCGCCTCCAGGATCGGCAGGCTCCAGGCGCGCGCGCGCTGGTCGAACAACGCTGTGCCAGCGGCGTCCGATGGCTCAGCAGCCAGGCGATCGGTGAGGCGCCAGCGCAGCCAATCTTTGGGCAGCAGCGCCCAGCGCGCTTTTCCCCATAGCTCCGGTCGTTGTTCCTGGACCCAGACCAGCGTGGCGGCCATGAAGCCCGCGGCCACACGCGTGCCGACGCTGGCAGCCAGCCGCGCCAGGCCAATGCGCTCCGTGATCTCTCGGGCTTGCTGGCTACTGCGCTGGTCGGCCCAGATGATGGCTGGCGCGAGGACCTCGCCGGCGGCGTCGAGCAGGACGACGCCGTGCATCTGCCCGGAGAGGCCGATGGCCGAGATGGACGCCTCGCCGGCGGCGGCCAGACAGGCGCGTGTCCCCGCGACCGCAGCCTGCCACCATGCTTCCGGGTCTTGCTCGGCCCATCCAGGATGAGGCGTGTGGATCGGATACTCGCGCTCCGCCTGCGCGCGAATGTTGCCCTGCGCGTCGACGAGGATGGTCTTCAGAGAAGTGGTGCCCAGGTCGAAGCCGAGGATCAGGCTCATGGTCCCCCCTTCCATCAAGCGTGGCTGTCCTCACTCGCCGGCGCGACGGGTGAGCCAGCGATCTTCGGGCCGCCATACCGTGCAGGCGCCGCTGCCCAGGTAAAGGAGAAGGATGCTGACGACGAGCGCCAGGGCGTTGGCCGTCGCCAGGCCGGCGCCCTGGATGCTGGCTGCGGCGCACAGGGCCAGCGCGGCGGCCCCCACTCGGCCGGCGGCGCCCAGCGCAAGCGGGCCGGCGGCCACGGCTGCCGGCCACAGCGCAGCATCGGCGAATGTCAGGCTCATGGCCGCTCCGATGGCGAGCGCCCGCAGCGGCAGCGGCAGCCAATGGAACATCCATCGCCCCAGCCTCTCTCGCCAGCGCTGATAGGCGCCCGTTTGCGGATCGAGGCGCCCGCTGACCACCAGCCAGTCGCGTGCGAAGCTGGCGAAGAGGGCGGCCGCAAAGACCGGCGCCGCCAGCATCGTCGCCGACGGCGCGAACACGGGCAGAAGGGCCATCCCCATGAACCCCATCTGCAGCCCGGCGTTGATGCGCCGTTGCGCGCTGGGTGGGATGGGATGCAGCGGGAGGCCCCGTCGGCGACGCTGCCACAGCCCGACGACGAAGAGATAGCGCGCGAGGCCGACGGCCACGTACCAGGCGGGGACCTGGCCGTACAGGCTGGCCAGGAGGGTGGCTGTGAGCATGCCGAGCGCGTCGAACTCCATATCCAGATCGGCGCCGAGCGCTGTCGCCTGGTTGGTGATGCGGGCCAGATAGCCGTCGAAGTAATCGGCCGTGATCGCCGCGATGTATAATAGACCAGGAACCCAGGCGAGCAAGCCGCCAGGCCGGGAGATGAGCAGGAAGCCAGCCAGGAGGGCGATCGCCAGGCCGCGCAAGATGGTCAGGACATTGCCGATGCCCAGCCGGCTCAGGAGCTGTCGGTCGGACTGGCGGTGATTGTTGGGAAGACCTCGCCTCAGCAGCCACAAGGCGTAAAGAGAGACAGGCGTTGCGACAACCGCCCAGAGTTGAGCATGAGCGAGCGACCAATGCGCGGCGAGGACAAGATAGCCGAAGATCAACAACGCAGCGTTCAATGCAGCGAACTGTCGCCATTGCCGGCGCAGCTCGGCAAGCGCGAGGGCATTCTGGTTTAGATGAGAAGATGCCATCTTTCGCTTCCAGTAAGGGGGAGGCTGCCTCTTAATGTAGCTGGCTGTCGCCAGGTGATGGGTGGGGAGGCTCTCATTCCGTGGCTGCTTACTTCAAGTATCACGCCCTGGGCAACGACTATCTCGTGATCGACCCGGCGCGCGCCGCCATTGCGCTGACGCCAGCGGCCATCCGTCTGTTGTGCGATCGCCAGCGCGGCGTCGGCGGCGATGGCGTCCTGTATGGGCCGTTGCGGGAAGGCGGCCAGCTAGCGGTGCGCATCTTCAATGCCGACGGCAGCGAGGCGGAGAAAAGCGGCAATGGCCTGCGCATCTTTGCCCGTTATCTGCTGGAAGCTGGCTACGTGGATGGGCCGGAGTGCAGCGTGGCCACCCTCGGCGGGGTCGCGCGGGTCCACTTCGATGCCCCGGATGGGCGTCTCAGCACGGTGGACATGGGGCAGCTCACGTTCTCCAGCCAGGAGATTCCTGTCGCAGGGCCGCCGCGCGAGGTGTTGCGGGAGACGATCGACGTGGGCGGTCGCACGTTCGAGTTCTCGGCGACCTCTCTGGGCAATCCGCACTGTGTGGTGTTTGTGGACGAGCCGAGCCGTGAGCTTGCCTGCACTTTCGGGCCGTTATTGGAACATCATCCCCTGTTCCCGCGTCGCGTGAACGTGCAGTTCGCGCGCGTGCTCGACGCGGCGACGTTACAGATCGAGATCTGGGAGCGCGGATCAGGGTACACGCTGGCCTCGGGCAGCAGCAGTTGCGCCGCAGCGGGGGTCGCCCACCGTCTGGGGAAATGCGCCCGCGAGGTTGCCGTCCACATGCCGGGCGGGACGGCGCGCGTGTGGATCGATCGAGATTGGCGAGCGCGCCTGCAGGGTCCGGTGGCCAGCGTCGGATGGGGACAACTGACGGAGGAATTCCTCGCGCGTTTGCGACAGGAGGTGTGATCCAGATGGCGCAAGGAATACAGAGAGGCGGCTGGCGTTGGGCTATCTATTGGGCGACGGTATGGGGGATGCTCATCATCGGCTGCGCTGAGAACTCTGGGCCTCGTCAGGTGCGGGTCGCGACGGGGATGATCACAGTCCCTGGCCTGGCCTATATCGACGGCCGGCGCCCCAACGGCAACGACCCTTACACCTACATGCAGATCGGGGCGGTCGCTGATTTCGGGCAGACCACCGCCCATTGTACGCTCCGCCACGGCGCGCGCGTGAGCGTCCTCGAGATGCGGCGCATCTTAGGAGGATTGACCCCCCATTTTCTCGTCAGCGATGGCAATTGTAGAGGGTGGGTCACGGGCGCTTTCCTGAGTCCCACCTACCATGAGCCGATCGGCAGACGGGTCTCGGTTCAACAGTAGAAGGAGGCGGTTACCCCAAAGCTTTCCCCTTTCCGCTTTATGCAAAGCCGTGGTAGAATGCCGTGGCGGTGACCTTCCCGTATGTTGATCCTTCCAGCGAGAGCGTTCAGAGGAGACGACTGGCATGGAAAAGCAGGTCCAGGCATTTTTGGATCACCTGATCGCTCACAAGAGGTACTCCGCCAACACCATCGCGGCCTACCGGAATGACCTGACCCAGTTTCTGGACTATCTCGGCTCGCCCGATCTGCTCTCCCCGCCCCAGGATTGGAGCGAGGTGACCACCCCTTATCTGACCGGTTACTTTCTCTCGCTCAAAGAGCGCACTTACACCCCGTCCACCCAGGCGCGCAAGGTCGCGGCGGTCAGGTCTTTCTTCGAGTTTCTGACCGCCACGCACGTGATCGACGCGAATCCGGCCGTGGCGCTCAGCTCCCCGAAGGTGGAGCGCCATCTGCCGAAGACGATCTCGCCGGAGCAGGTGGAGCGACTGCTGGCTGAACCGGCGAGGGACCACAGTCCCAAGGGGGTGCGCGATTGGACGCTCATGCTGCTCCTCTACGCGACCGGCATGCGGGTCACGGAGTTGGTCTCGCTGGACGTCATGGACGTTGATCTGGCGGTCGGGATGGTGCGCTGCGGCAGCGCTGGCGAGAACGAGCGTTTGATCCCGATCGATCAGGATGTGGCCGAGGCGTTGCGTTTCTACCTGAAAGAGAGCCGGCCGCATCTGGTCGCGGCCGGCGAGGAGCGCGCCCTCTTCGTGAACCATCGCGGCCAACGCCTCACGCGTCAGGGGCTGTGGCTGATCATCAAGTACTACGTTCGCGCGGTCGGCATCGCGCATGAGGTGACGCCGCACACGTTGCGCCATTCGTTTGCCGCTCATATGCTCAGCCGCGGCGCGACCTTGCGTGAGGTGCAGAGGCTGCTGGGACATGCCAACCTCTCCACCACGCAGGTCTACGCGGAACTGGGACAGCAACCAACCTGATCGGTATCGTCGTATCCGTCGTGTATCCCTCTCAGGGAGTTGGCCTGTGGAACGCATCCCTGCTTGGCATGAATACCAGGTGGCTGCGGAGTTTGTGCGGGCGCGTGCCCATCATCAGCCGCGCCTCGCGCTGGTATTAGGCTCGGGCTTGAACGAGCTGGCCGACCAGGTGCAGGCTGCCGACGTCATCCCGTTCGGCGACATCCCTCATTTCCGCGCGCCCACCGTCGTGGGCCATGTCGGTCGCCTGGTGATCGGTGAACTGGCCGCCGTCCCTGTGGCGGTGTTGCAAGGGCGGCTCCATTATTACGAGGGATATTCGCTGGCGGAAGTGACGTTCCCCATCCGCATGCTCAAAGCGTTGGGGGTTCAGGTCCTGATCCTGACCAACGCTGCGGGCGGCATTCGTCCCACCTTTCAGGCTGGCGACCTGATGTTGATCGAGGACCACATCAATTTGCTGGGCATGGGGGGGGCGAATCCCTTGCGCGGGCCGAACGACGAAGCCATCGGCCCGCGCTTCCCGGATATGTCGCAGGCGTACGATCGTGAACTGCGCCTGCTCGCCCTGGAGGAGGCGGCTGCCTGCGGCATTGACCTTCAGCGTGGCGTCTACGGTGGCCTGGCGGGGCCTACCTTTGAGACGCCGGCCGAGGTTCGCTTCCTCCGGCTGATCGGCGTCGATGCAGTGGGCATGTCGACTGTGCCGGAGGTGATCGTAGCTCGTCACTGCGGGTTGCGCGTCCTGGCCATCTCGCTGATCAGCAATCGCGCCATCAGCGAGTTGGACACGGAAGCTGTGGTCAGCCACGAAGAGGTGTTGGCGGCAGGCCGGGCCGCCCTGCCCCGCCTCGCGCGCCTGCTCGTGGGCATCGTCGGCCGTATCGGCGCGGCAGGCATCCTCTGAGGCGGGTGGGGGCATGACGGTCCTCTTGCAGTTGATCGCCGATAACGCGGGATGGGTGTACGCGTTTTGCGCGTTGATCGCCCTCTGGCAATTGCGCATCGTCCTGCGCGCGCAACGCGAGCGCCGTCAGTCGGTCTTTGCGTTGGAGCGTGAGGCGGCGTTTCAACGAGTCGTCAACGCGCTGGGCGTCGCCCTGGCCCTGCTTGTGACCATGGGCGGCACCTATTTCATCGGCAACGTGTTGTTGGAAGCGGTCCGCCCGCTCATCCAGGAATCCGTCGCGCCGACCCCCGTCCTGGTCTTGCCCACCCTGGAGACGCCGGCCGCCGAACTGACGCCCACGGCCACGCCGACGTCGTTGGCGACGCCGACCCCCTTCGCCAAGCCGACCTTGCGTCCGTTGCCCAGCCCTGTCCCCGAAGAGCCGACGGCGACTCCGGCGCCTGTGATCGTGGCGCCCGACTGTCCCAACCCAGGGGCGCGCCTGACCTCTCCCGGCCAGGGTCAAAACGTGGGAGGCGCGATCGTCGTCATGGGGACGGCCAACCTTCCCAATATGCAGTATTACAAACTTGAGTTTCGCCCTGCTGGCAGCAGCGGCGATTTCACCTATCTCACCGGCCGCAACGCGCCCGCGGACGGTGCGCTCGGCGTCTGGGATACCTCGCCGTTACCCCCAGGGGCCTACACATTGCGATTGGTCGTCGTCGACCATACTGGCAACTATCCGCCGCCGTGCGAAGTCACGGTCAACGTCGTCAGGTGATCCCCATGTCGCTCGCTCGTCGCCTGGCCGTTCGTTTGTTCCTCGTCTGGGTGCTGCTCTATCCCTGGACGTTGGGCGCGGGGCAGGCGCGCGCGGCCAGCCCAGACGTTCTCTACCCCATCGATCGTCCCTATGGCGCGGTGATCGCTCTGGCCCAGCATCCGACCCGTCCGGAGCAACTGTGGGCGATCGCGGCGGCCGCCACGCCAGCGCGCCTGGTCACGGCGCTCTATCGCTCCCAGAACTACGGCGCCACCTGGTCGCCTGCGGGCAACGATCTGAGCTGGGTAGACCTCACCTGTCTGGCCGTGTCCCGACAGGGGGTGCTCTTCCTGGGCGCCAGCGACGGCCTCTACCGACGCGCGCCGACGGACAACGTGTGGAGATGGCTCCCCCTGGACCCAATCCCCCCCGGCGCCACGCCAGCCGATATCGCGAATGCGGCGTTGACGGTTCGGCAAATCGTGCTCGTGGATGATGACGCCGATCGTCTGTTGGTAGTGGCGGCCGAGAGGCGACAGTCGCCGCGCTATTGGCTCTATCGCAGCCAGGATGGCGGGAACACGTTCGTGCGCTCGTTGCTCCAGGACTTCGGCGCTCCCGCTGGCGCCAGCCTGGGCCGCCTGCTTAACGATCCTCAAGAGGCTGATCGGCTGTACATGGCCACATGGGGTGGGGTCTTGGTGAGCGCTGACGGCGGCGTCTCCTGGCTGCCGGGCGGCCTCGACCCTTCGCTGGCTCAATCGGTGACGACTCTGGCCCTGGCGGACGACGCCAGGCGGACTTTGTACGCCGTGCGCGCCGTTCAGGATGATAAGGGGACGCATCTCGCGCTCGCCCAGAGCCGGGATCGGGGGCAGACCTGGTCCGAATCGGCGATCGATCTGCCCGGCGATCTGCGCCCCGTCGATCTGCGCTGGCTGCCGGATGGGAGATTATTGCTGGCCACGACGATGGGGCTTTTCGTCAGCGAGGCCGATCATCGCTCCTGGGCTCCCATCTCCGGCGGCCTGGGAGAGGTGGGTGTCTATCAGATAGAGTCAGATCGGACGCGGCCTGGCGCCTGGTGGGCGGCTACTCCTCTGGGGGTCTATTATCGATCTGCCGAAGGCGCAGCCTGGACGGCGCGCAGCGTTGGGCTGCCGGTCAACGCACGCGTTCAAGCGCTGCATGTGGTGACCGACGCCCCCGACGTGTGGCTGGCTGCCAGCGGCTGGAGCGTCATCAACGGCCTTTCGGCGCCCAGCCTGTTGCGGTCGTCGGATGGCGGCAAGACGTGGCGGGCCGTCGCTGGCTGGCGTGGCCTGCGCATCAACCAGCTCGCCGAAGATCCGGTGCGGCGCGGCCGTCTCTATGCAGCCACGCCGCGCGGCGTGTGCATCAGCGATGACCGCGGCCTCACCTGGCCGACGTGTCGGCTGACCGAGCAGGTCGTCCAGGTTGTGCGCGTGGGGGCCAACGGCAACGTCTACGCGGGCGTCTATAACAATGGTCTGTTCCTCTCTCGGGATGGCGGCGAGACATGGCAGTCGGTTGGGCCGCCTTCCTTGAGCGTTTATGACATCCTGGTGCGCGGCGATCGTGTGTACCTCTGCGCCCAGGGGAGCGTTCCAGGGATCTATCGCACAGATGACGAGGGCGTGACCTGGCGATTGTTGCCCGCGCTTCCCGTCTCGCCCGCCGAGATCATTCAACTGGAGGGCAGCGGCGACCGCTTGATCGCTGCTGCGGCTGGCCAGGGGCTATGGCTGAGCGATGATGAGGGTCTGACCTGGACGCCGGCGCCCGGCCTGCCCGCCGACGCGACCTTCAGCCTGGTCTGGTCCGACCCGCGCGCCCCGGCGCGGCTCCTTGCTGCCCGCGACGACGCCGGGCTGTGGGAGAGCGAGGACGGCGGCAGTAGCTGGCAACTGGCACATCCCACCTTGGGCGATAACCGTGTGACGGCCATCGCGGCGGACGGCGGCGGCAGGGGCGCGCGGCCCGTGATCGTCGCCACAGCGACGGCGGGCATCTGGGCGACAGGGCGTGGAGGACGTGCTGGCGCGCCGTTGTCCGCGGTCGACGCTCGGATCGAGGTGTTATGGCCGCATGGATGGTTGCCCGTGGCCGAGGCGACGCGCGCCAATCTCAGCTTGCGTCTCTTCCGGCCGGACAGCCTGGAGCCGCCTCCCTGCAACTGGCGGCCCCGCGTCCAGCTCTGGGAGGCGCGCGACAACGAGCCAGCCCGCCTGTTGGCCATCGCGCAGCCGCGTCGCCACGGCGACGCCTATGCTGCGCTGTGGGATGTCAACGAGATCGATATCAGCCACGCGCAGCAACCCGACGCGCGCCTCTATTACCTGGCGCGTGTGGAGGGGGTGCCCACCCGTTCGACCGTGTGGACGCATGGCGCCGACCCACGCACCTACTATCCTTTGCCGGTATGGCCGCAGGCAGTAGCGCCGACGATGCCCGCTCAGCTCGACGCACGCATCTCGGTCGTCTGGCCCCATGATCTCGCAGGTCGCCTCCAGGTCGTCGAAGAGGCCGAGCTGGCTAACGTGCGCGTGGCCCTCTATCAGTCCGGCTCCCTGGTCTCGGCGCCTCCGGCCAGGGACCTGACCGTGCGGCTCATGGGATCGCTCGATAACGGCGTCGGTCAGGATCTTGGGATAGGCGTCATGCGTGTAATCTCGGCCACATCGTTTGTCTATCCCGTGTGGGATTTTGATAACATCGACGTGAGCGCCAGCCGCAGCGCGCGCTCCCATTGGACCTTCTGGGTGGAGGTGGAAGGCCATGCCACCGCCTCCAATATCTGGGTGCATGGTCTTGACGCACGCACTTACCTGCCCCAGGTAGATGAGCCGATCATGGGATGTCGGCCGTGAGGCCAGCGAGAGAGTGCTGAAGGAGTTCCCCTTGAACGAGTTGCCTGGTCAGCCGGTTGCCCGAAACAGTCGTACCCTTGTCGTCGCTCTGGCCATGATCCTGATCGCCCTCTGCTGTTGTTGCCTGGCGGTCGCAGCCGCTGGCGGCCTGATCTGGTATGCCAGCTCTGACGGCGGTTGGTCATATGGGCCTGGCGTCGGGCCGTCCTGGTCGTTCGAGCCGCCCCTGCGCCCCAGCCAGCCAACGCCGCCGCCCACGCGCCGCCCACAGCCAGCGGCGACCCCGGCGCCGACGCGCCCGCCAACAGATACCGAAATACAACTGCAGACGGTGATCGTCCCCACGCGCGACCTGCGCGATCTGGCCCAGCGCCTGCGGCGCGAGGCGCAGGAGATCCCGGTGGTCGTCAACGCGACCCCGCCTGTTTACCAGATCGGCGACCGCCACACGTTTTGGGTCAGCAACACCGATACAGATGAACATTTCCAGGTCGAGGCGGAATTGCGGTATATGACGCCGCACCTTGCCATGTGGGTCGAGGTCGGCGTCGATGTGGACGAGGCAGATCTCCGCCGCTCGGCCGATCGCTTCGAGAAGGAGATTTATCCCACGAACCGCGAGTTCTTCGGCAGCGAGTGGACGCCCGGCGTGGACAACGACCCGCGTTTGACGATCCTGCACGCGCGCGGCTTGGGCGATCACATCGCGGGCTATTTCTCCGCCGCTGATGAGGTCTCGCGCCTGGCGCAGCCGTATTCCAACGAACGCGAGATGTTCTACATCAATATCGACAACACGATCCCCGGCACCGAGTTCTATGATAGCGTGCTGGCCCACGAATTCCAGCATATGATCCATTGGTATAACGATCGCAATGAAGAGACGTGGGTGAACGAAGGATTCTCAGAGTTGGCGACCCTGCTGAACGGCTTCGATGTGGGCCGCGCCGACCGCGCCTTCAGCGCCTTGCCCGACACACAGCTCAACACCTGGACCGATGACCCTGGCGGCAACAGTGAGCATTATGGCGCTTCTTTCCTCTTCATGACCTATTTCCTCGAGCGTTTTGGCGAGGAGTTGACGAAGGCGGTGGTCGCTTCGCCCGCTAACGGGCCGGCCGGCTTCGACGAGGCGCTGGCCGCCGCTGGCCGCAGCGAGCGTTTCGAGGACATCTTCGCCGACTGGGTCATCGCCAACTACCTGAACAATCGGGACATCGAGGACGGACGCTATGGCTACCAGCGCATCGAGCCGGAGACGGTCGCGATCGATCAGCGGCTGCGTTCCTTCCCCGCCTTGCGCGAGAGCGAGGTCAGCCAATACGCCGCCGATTATGTCCTGATCCAGGGCCGCGGCGACGTCACCCTCGAATTTCGCGGCGCGACGACCACGCGTCTCGCCGATCTGGAGCCGCATAGCGGTCGCTTCGTCTGGTGGGCTAACCGCGCCGATGACAGCGATGTGCGTCTGACCCGCGAGTTCGATCTGAGCGCGGTGGATCGCGCCACTTTCCAGATGTGGACCTGGTACTCGATCGAGGACAAGTATGACTTCGCCTATGTCCAGGTCTCTGACGACGGCGGCCAGACCTGGACGATCCTCCCCGGCAAACACACCGTCGAGGACAACACCACCGGCAACTCGTTTGGCCCTGGATATACGGGACAGAGCGAGGGGTGGGTCCTGGATGAGATCGATCTCAGCGCGTATGCTGGCAAGCGGGTGCTGGTGCGCCTGGAGTACATCACCGACGACGCCGTCAACTATCCCGGCTTTTTCGTCGACGACATAGCGATCCCGGAGATCGGCTACCAGTCTGACTTTGAGAGCGATGATGGGGGCTGGCAGTCGGAAGGATGGATCCGCACCGACAACGTCCTCAACCAGCGCTGGTTGCTCCAGATCATCGAAGGGGATCGTCGCGAGGTGTCCGTGCGCCGCGTCGCCGTCGATGGCGAGGGCATTGGCCGCACTGCGATCGACAACCTGGGGGTCAACGGGCGGGCTGCCATCCTCGTGATCAGCGCGCTCGCCCCCGTGACGACTGAGGTCGCTCCCTACGAGTTTACGCTCGAGCCGCGCTGACCTCAGCGCTCACGGCAGCTCTTCGTGTTCTTCATGTTCGCTATGTTCGCAGCAGGTCTCCTGACCGGCTGCGTGCGAGGAAACGCCCGCTGTGGGCAGGGCGCTCACGGCTACCAGGCGGATCATGTTCGCAGCGGGTCTCCTGACCGGCTGCGAACGGGGAAACGCTTGCCGTGAGCAGGGCGCTCACGACTATTAGGTAGGCTTGCTCCCGTCCCGAGGCCAGACGGTCGCGAGGGACGCGCCTCACGGCTTGCGCAGGAGCAGGGTCAGCCGGCGCTGGCGGAACGAGAGATCACCGTCCCGCTCACGATGAACGCGCAGGCCAGCGGCGTCTCCTTCTGCGGCGGCGTCCAGCATGTTGGTCACCGCTTCAGCGGTCGCTTCATCGGCGTTGGCCAGCGCCAGCCAGTCGCCCAGCCGTTGTTCGACCTCTTTCTCCTCCTCATAGGCGATCTCCAGGTCGCAGGCGATGGCGGCTGTGCGCAGGAGGTCGGCGGTGGCGAGCGCCTGGTGCGTGGGGTCGCGTCGCCGCTCGATCACATCCTGGGTCGCGCGCTTGACCGGGTCGGCGTCGCCGACGATCTCGTAGAGCAGGATGCGCCCCCTGCGGCGACACACGCGCGCCATCTCATGCAGGGCGACGGCGGCGTCGGCCACATGGTGCAGTCCCAATGCGCAGACGACCACGTCGAAACTCTCGTCTGCGAATGGCAATCGGTCAGCGATTGCCCAACGAACCTGCAGATTGATGATGTTGGCCTGGAGGCGGGCCATCTCGATCTGCTCGAGCATGTGCGGGCTGGGATCGACTGCCACGAGGCGGGCGACTAAAGGCGCCAGACGGAGGGCGAACGCTCCGCTGCCAGCCATCACATCGAGCGCAGCCTCGTCCGGCTGAGGCTGCAGCCGCCGCAGGAGGGCATCGATCTGGCTCGAAGAGAGCAGATGGAGGCTGCGCGGGGCAACGGCCAGGGAGGCGCGCTCCGGCCAGGTGGAAACTGCCGAGGACGTCGCGGTGGACGACGCTGCGTTTGTGGTCGGCGTCGGATCGCAGGGGATCAGGTGCTCCGATCGGTTGGCATAGACGAGGGTCCAGCGGCTGCGTTCCCCCCAGACCAGCTTGTGGATCGCCGTGTTGTCCTGATAGATGTTCACATGGTGGCCGCCGATCAGGGCGCGCAGCAGGGTAGACATCGTGCCGCCGTGGCTGATCACGCCAATGCGCTTCTGCCAGTGTTGATCGAGCACAGCGCGCAGCGCGGGCACGACCCGCTCTCGAAATGCTGTATAGTTCGGCGCTGTCTCCGCCGTCGGCCACCAGGGTGCGTCGGCCAGCCCCTTGGTCTCAGCGAAGGTGGGCAACTCTTCCCAGTAGGGCGCCTCGGCCTCCTCCAGGCCGTCTTGGACGAAGAGCGGGATGTCCAGTCGCTGGCTGACGATTTCGGCGGTCTGGCGCGCGCACAGGAGGGTGCTGCAAACGATGACGTCGAGCGGCTCGTTGGCGGCCAGCCAGTCGGCCAACTGGCGAGCCTGCTCCCAACCGAGGGCGGTCAGGCCGCTGTCTGGGCCGATGGCTGGACCATGACGGTTGCTGAGGGACTCGGCGTGACGGATTAAAAGCAGACAGGTCGTTGTGGTAGCTAGAGAACTCATGCTGCGCCGATTATACCACACCTTGTTTGACCAACCTCGCGACTGCCAGTATAGTGTGGGCTGATCTCTCCAAGGAGGACCCCATGGACGAGACGGAACCCCGACCGCCTGACGCTCAGCCCCGCGTGCGCCGCGCACGAACCAAAGCTGCGGGTGTATCGTCTTCGCCGCCCCCGCCTCCGCCCGCTCCGCCGCCCAGCCGTTTGCGCCTCCTCGCGCGGAGGATTGGCCCCTGGCTGTGGTGGGTCGTAGCCGCGTTGTTCGGGGCGATCATGGCCCTGCTCGTCCTGCAGGCCGTCAATGGCACGTTGCGCTTCGCAGATGCCCAGGCAGTGTTGGCGGCTCAGACCGAGATCTCCCAGGCGCGCCAGGAGCAGGTCACGCTGCGCGATCAGATCGCTGGCATCGCGGAGCGCCTGACCGAGCTGCAGAAACACGCGCAGGAGCTGAGCCAGATACGTCAGGAGCTTGGCCTGATGCAAGGGCGGATGTCCGCCTTCTCTGACGAGACGGCGCAGCTCACACGCGATCTCGACGCCCTGCGCAGCCAGGCAGATGGCCTGCGCACTCGGGTTGAGACGATCGACGCGAACTTGCAGGAAGCGGAGGCGCAGCTCAAGGCCCAACTGCGCGAGACGAACGAGCGCATCGATGAAGAGGGGGATCGTTTCGACCAGGCGATCGCTCGCATGGCGCAGGAGTCTGAGACGCTGCGCGCCAGCCTGGCGCGGATCGAAGACGATCTATCAACGCTGGGCGCGCAGGTGGAGGAAGCCCGCAAGGCCGCCGACCGTTTGGATCGCTTCATCATCGGCGTTCGCGAGTTGTCCCTGTCTGTCTCGCCGCCGCTGGCCGCCGAGCCGATCTCAGCAACTCTGGAGCCTCTCCTGCCCACGCCGATTCCCACCGCGGCGGCTGGCGAAGCGATCGGCGCGCCGCGCCCGTTGCCCACTCCTGTCTGCGTGCCCTGCCTGGTGTCCGCGCCGGCCGGACGAGGGGATCAGTTGGCTGGGTTGGTGTGGCTCGACGCCAATCAGGACGGGAGCGTACAGGTCGGAGAAGCGCCGCTGGCCGGCGTCGAGGTGGTGATCGCCAACCGGCTGGGGCAAACGCGCACGTTGCGAACCGACGCCGACGGGAGTTTCGCCGTGTCGCCCATGGCGCGCGGGGTCTACACGATCACGTTGCGCGCTCCGGACATCTTCTCCCCGACCACCCCCGCGCGGGTGCGGATGACTCTACCGGAGGACGGCGATAAGCGCGCCGAGTTTGGGATGGCCCCGAAACCATGATCTGGCTGTGATGGGGTGACCGCTTTAGGAGGCGGCGCCGTTACTTCTTGTCTGGCCGACCCGTGCGCGAGATGTTGGGAAACACGAAGGGCGACACGTCGCTGGGAGGAAGGTTGCCCGGCCGGAGGAGGACGCGTGCGTTCTCTCCCTCTTGAATCTCCCTGCCGGTCAGGCGCCCGGCCAGATCGAGGAGAGCCAGGCTGACCAGCTCGTTCGGGCGATGGATGATGAGAGGCTTCCCCTCGCGCGCGCTGGCCATGCACACTTCCGCAGCATAAGGGATGCCGCATTGGACGGGATGTTTCAGGGTCTGGCTGAGCGCGGAGAGGCTTAAGCCAGCCCCCGGCGCCCGATTGACGATGACGACGCGACAGCGATCTGCCAGGCCGTGTTCTGTCGCATAGGCGAGCAACGACTGCAGGCTGGCCAGGGAGAGCGGGTCTGTGTTGGCGACGAGCACAACGCTCTCCGCGCGCGTGAGGAATTCCGCCGCGTGGGGAAAGTCGGGAGACAGGTCGATAAAAACGAAATGGGCGAGCTGGGCGAGCTGGTCCAGCAGCGAGTCGACAAAGTCGGGCGAGTCGGGCGACGGCCGTTTGCAAAAGCCTGGCGCGGCGGCCAGCAGCCGTAGGCCGCAAGGATGCGCCAGGAGCGCTTCCGACAGGCCAGAGACGCGTCCCCTTTGGACTTCGGCCAGCAGATCGCTCACCGTGCGCGCGGGGTGCAGTCCCAGAGAGGCTGCGGCCGTCCCCGTGCTCAGCCGCATCTCGGCCACGATCGTCTGAAAGGCGCGGCTGAGCGCTGCCGCCACATTGATCGCCACGGTGGTCGTCCCCACGCCGCCTTTAGCGCCGACCAGGACGATCACCCGCCCTTGTCGGGCGGCTCCGCCCCGTTGCACGCGTTGAAGGACAGCTTCCACCCGCGCGACCAGTTCCGCCGAATCCGCCGGCTTGGGGACGTAGTCGTCTGCGCCGGAGCGCAAGCCAGCGACGCGATCGCGCACCTCGCTCTTCGCGGAGAGCATGATCACGGGGATGGACGATAGCAGTGGATGGGCGCGCAAGCGTCGCAACACCTCATAGCCGTCCATCGCTGGCATCATCACGTCGAGGATGATCAGATCGGGGCGAGCGTGTTCGGCCTGCGCCAGCGCTTCGGCGCCGTTGGAAGCGGTCAGCACCTGGTATCCCGCTCGCGCCAGGATCAGGCTCAATAGCTTCTGGGCATCCAGCTCATCGTCGACTACCAGGATCGTGGGAGCCATCCCTCATCTCCTTGCCCCAACCAGGCGATCTTGCCGGCGATCCATTTGCGCCCGCTTCGGTATGCAGACTACGCCCGCCGACCTTACGATATTGTACAGTACGATCGCCGTACACCCAAATGGGATAACGGCCTGGCGTTGGGCGTTGATCCGTGGGGGGGCTTCGCCGAGAGGTGGAGCTGATCGCCGGCCAATCTCATGTCGCACTGCATTTATGGAGGAGCGTTTGTGGCGGCTGAGTTGATCCTGGCTTCCGCCTCGCCGCGCCGATCCGAGTTGCTCGCGGCCCTGGGGCTTCCCTTCCGGTGCGTTCCCGCCTCGATCGATGAGGCGAGCGCTCCGCAGGAGGCGCCGGAGGCGTTGTGTTGTCGCCTGAGCCTCGAGAAGGCCCAGGCGATCTTGCGCGATTTTCCGGACGCCACGGTGATCGGCGCGGATACGATCGTTGTGCTCGACGGGATGATCCTGGGCAAGCCGGCTTCGCCGGCCGATGCGATCGCCATGCTGCGGGCCTTGCGAGGGCGCCCCCATGAGGTGCTCAGCGCCGTCAGCGTCTGCCAGACGGGCGCGCCCCCGCGCCAGCATCTGGAACGCAGCAAAGTGTGGATGCGCGCGTATACTGAAGCTGAGATCCAGGCGTATGTCGCCAGCGGCGATCCCCTGGACAAGGCGGGCGCCTACGCGATCCAGCATCCTGGCTTCCATCCGGTCGCACGCTGGGAAGGATGTTACGCGAGCATCGTCGGGTTGCCTTTGGCGGCGATCGCTCGCTTGCTGGTCCATGCTGGTTGGCGATCCCCTGTCGCGGCGGCGGAAGCCTGCCGCCGGGTGACGGGAGTCGCCTGTTGTCAGTTGGCCGAGGGGGCGATATGAAAGCTGTGGTGATGGCGGGCGGCGAAGGATCGCGCTTGCGGCCGTTGACGATCGGGCGGCCCAAGCCGATGGTGGCGGTGGTCAACAAGCCGATCATGAGCCATATCCTGGATCTCCTCAAGCGCCACGGGATCACCGATGTCGTGGTGACAGTTCAGTATCTGGCGGACATGCTACAGGATTTCTATGGCAACGGCAGCGCATTGGGGATGAACATCAGCTACGCGGTTGAGGAGTTGCCGATGGGCACGGCAGGCAGCGTCAAGAATGCTGAGCCGCTGCTCCCCCGTGACGAACCATTCCTGATCATCAGCGGCGACGCCTTGACCGACATCGATTTGGGGGAGGTCATCGCCTTCCATGGCCAACGTCAGGCGTTGGCTACGCTGGCTCTCGCGCGCGTGCCGGATCCCTCAGAGTATGGCGTGGTCATCATTGACGCCGATGGGCGCATCCTGCAATTTCAGGAGAAGCCGAGTTGGGGCGAGGTGATCTCGGACACGGTGAACACAGGCATCTATGTGATCGAGCCGGAAGTCCTCAACCTGATCGAGCCGGGCAAGGCGGCTGATTGGAGCAAGGACCTCTTCCCCCGCCTTTTGAAGGACGGCGCGCCCTTGTACGGTTACGTCGCTTCCGGTTACTGGTGCGATGTTGGCAACATCGCAGAGTACACGCGCGCCTCGTTCGATCTCCTGGCCGGCAAGGTGCATCTCGATCCGTTGGGAGAGCATATCGGCGGCGATATCTGGGTCGGCGAAGATGTCGAGATCGCGCCGGATGCCCAGCTCTATGGCCCGATCTACCTCGGCAATGGCGCCAAGATCAAAGGCAGCGTGACCGTACATGGCCCAGCCGTCATCCGCGACTACTGTGTGGTCGATCAGCGGGCCCACCTGGATCGCGTCATCGTGTGGCGGAACTCCTATATCGGCGAGGCCGCCGAGCTGCGCGGCACGATCATCGGCCGCGGCTGCACGCTCAAGGCCAAGACCGTCACCTTCGAGGGGGTCGTCATCGGCGACAACAACATCGTGGGCGAGGGCGCCGTCATTCATCCCAACGTCAAGCTATGGCCGGGCAAGGAGGTGGAGCCGGGCGCCACCGTGAAAGCCAGCATCATCTGGGGGTCGCAGGGGCGTCGCCAGCTCTTCGGCCGTTTTGGCGTCACGGGGGTCGTGAACGTGGATTTGACGCCGGAATTGGCCGCCAAGTTGGGAGCAGCCTTCGCCGCCACCCTCCCACGCGGCTCCTATGTGACGATCAATCGCGATGTGCATCACAGCTCGCGCATGATCAAGCGCGCCATCATCGCTGGCCTGCCGTCGGGAGGCGCGCACGTCTGGGACCTGCGCAACCTGCCCATCCCGGTCGCCCGCTACTATACCCGCATGACGGCCGCCGCAGGAGGCATCCATGTCCGCCTTTCCCCCTTCGACCGTCGGGTGGTGGACATCCGCTTTTTCGACGCCGCCGGGCTTGACTTAAGCAGGGACGCCGAGCGGAACGTCGAGCGCGTGTTCTTTCGGGAGGACTTCCGGCGCGCTTACCTGGACGATATTGGCACGATCGAGTACGCGCCCGACACCACGGACCGCTACGTTCGCGGCTTCCTGTCGGTCGTCAACGTCGACGCGATCCGCTCCGCGAGCTTTCACGTTGTCATCGATTATGCCCACGCGCCCAACGTGGAGGTGTTGCCCGCTCTCCTCGATCGCCTCGGCGTGAATACGGTCCCCCTGAACGCCCGCATCGACGCGAACCAGATCGCCCTCTTGCAGGAGGAATTCAACGAACGCCTCCGCCAACTCAAGGTGATCGCCAGCGCCCTCGGCAGCGACCTGGCCGTGCGCCTCGATGTCGGCGGCGAGAAGATCTTCGTCGTCGATGATAGCGGCGAGATCCTCGATCAACAGACGACCGCCCTGGCGTTGGCGGCCCTGGCCTTTCGCTGTTCCCCGGGTTGTACGATCGCCGTGCCCACCGACCAGACCCACGTTTTCGAACAGATCGCAGCCGTCTACGGCGGCCAGATTCGTCGCACGCGCGTCGACATCCATGATCTGATGGTGACATGTACGACCGATGAGGTGCTGATGGCCTGCGACGGCACTGGCAACTTCATCTTTCCTGCGTTTCATCCCGCTGTGGATGGCTTGATGGCGACTGTGAAGCTCCTGGAAATGCTCGCTCTGCAGCGCGCGAAGCTCTCCCAGGTCGTGCGCGACTTGCCTCCCTTCTACATCGCGCGCGGCCGGGTCGGTTGCCCCTGGGAAGCTAAAGGCGCCGTCATGCGCCTGCTCAACGATCAGTACAAGCACGAGATCGGGGAGCGCCTGGATGGCCTCAAAATCTATCTGAGCGAGCACGAGTGGGTGCTCGTGCGTCCGGACCCCGACCAGCCATTGTTCCATGTGGTGGCCGAGGGAAGCTCAATGCAGCAAGCGGAAGATCTGGTCGACAAGTACCGGCGCATCGTCGAGGGGTTGCAGACCTGATCTTCTGATGCGATCTTTTGCGCCTGGAGGTCGTGACATGTCCATCCATTTTGGGACCGATGGCTGGCGCGCCGTCATCAGCGATGAATTCACTTTCGAGAATGTGCGCAAAGTCGCGCAGGCGATCGCTGATGACGCGCGCGCGCAGATCGCGGCCCGTCCCCCCCTCTATGTCGTAGGGTTTGACACCCGCTTCCTTTCCGATCGCTATGCGCTGGAGGTCGCCAGGGTCCTGGCAGGCAATGGCCTGCGCGTCTTATTGTGCAAGGCCGACGTGCCGACCCCTGTCCTGTCCTTCGCCGTGGTCGAGCGCGCGGCCGACGGCGGCGTGATGATCACTGCCAGCCACAATCCGCCGCGCTACAACGGCCTGAAGCTCAAAGGGGCGTTCGGAGGCTCTGCCCCCGTCGATGTCTGCCGCCGCGTGGAAGGGGTGATCGCCGCCGCGGAGGCGAGCGACCGTCGCCCGATCGTGGCTGACCTGGAGCAAGCGCGAGCGGCTGGCCTGATCGAACGGTTCGACCCCTTCCCGGCCTACCGCGATCATCTGGCTCGCCTCGTCGACTTTGACGTCATGCGCAAGGCCCATCTGCGCGTCGTCGTCGATCCCATGTATGGCGCCGGGCGCGTCTTTCTGGCGGCCATGTTGCACGACGCCGGAGTCGAAGTCAAGGAGATCCACGGCGAACTGAATCCAGGGTTCGGCGGCCTGCATCCGGAGCCAATCGCCCGCTACCTGGGCGCTTTGCTGGCCGAGGTCCCTGCTGGCGGCTACGACCTGGGGCTGGCTACAGACGGCGATGCGGATCGCATCGGCGCGGTCAACGCCGAGGGCCAGTTCGTCGATCCTCACATGATCATGGCCTTGCTCTTGCGGTATCTCGTGCGGACTCGCTCCCTGCGCGGCGACGTCGTCAAGACGGTCAGCACGACGCAGATGATCAACCGTCTGGCCCGACAGTACGGCCTGCTCGTGCATGAGACCCCTGTGGGCTTTAACCATATCGCGGATTTGATGATGAGCCGGGACATCCTGTTGGGCGGCGAAGAGTCAGGCGGGATCACGATCAAGGGGCATATTCCCGAGGGGGACGGGCTGCTCATGGGGATGCTCCTCGTCGAGATGATCGCTCGCGAGGGGAAGCCCCTCCACGAGTTGCAGGCGGAGATCCAGGCCGAAGCTGGCCCCTTCTACTATGGTCGCCGTGATGTCCGCCTCGACGATCGCGCGGCCGGCGGGTATGATAAGGAGGCGCTGGTCGCTCGGCTCAGCCTGGTTCCGCCCACGCGGTTGGCTGAGATCCCACTCGCCCATGTCGACGTACGTGATGGGATCAAGTTCGTCCTGGTCGATGATTCCTGGCTGCTGATCCGCCCTTCGGGCACCGAGCCGATCCTGCGCATCTACGCCGAGGCGCATTCGCCCGAGGTCGTCGAACGTCTGCTAGAAGAGGGCGAAGCGTTGGGCGCGCGCGTGGAGATGGCTGCGCCATGATGCTCGCTGTTGCCATCGATCTGGCCCTGGCGGCTGGCCAGTTGGCGCGCGAAGCTGTCCTGTCGCCCGCTGACATCGCCCACAAGGGGCCGCGCGATGTCGTCACGGCGATCGACCTCGCCGCTCAACGCGCGATTGTAGCGGGGATTCAGGCTCGTTTCCCGCATCATGCCATCTTGGCGGAGGAAGACGGGTTCGATCGCACGCCCGCTGCCGAATGGCTGTGGATCATCGATCCCATTGACGGCACGACGAATTTCGCGCGCGGCATGCCCAGTTTCTGCGTGAGCATCGGCCTTTACCATGAGGGCGCCCCTTATCTGGGCGTCGTCTACGATCCCACGCGCGATCATCTGTTCCATGCCCAACGCGGCGAAGGGGCCTGGTTCGGCCGTCGTCGGCTGCACGTGAGCAACGTGGCCCGCCTGGAGGACGCCCTGATTGGCCACGATTGGGCGCGCAATCCGGCGCAACGTCGCCGGCTGGTGGCGATGATCGAGCGATTGTCGCAGCAGGCGCACGCCTTGCGCGCCTTCGGGACCGCCGCCCTGGGCCTGTGTTACGTCGCCGCCGGTTGGCTGGATGCGTTCATCAACCTGGAGCTGCGCATCTGGGATGTGGCCGCGGGCGGCCTGTTGATCGAGGAGGCGGGCGGACGCGTGAGCGCCTTCGATGGCTCGGCGGTGGATCTGGCCATACGCGACTGCCTGGCCACCAATGGCCCCCTGCATGAGCTGATCGGCGAATTCTCGCCCCAGGGAGCCTGAGTGAACTGGGGTCTGCCTTGCGCTTGCTCCGCTGATCTCCAACGGGGGGCGTCGGCTACTCGCTCCCCATTGGAGACGGACTCGCCAGCAAGCAGCGATTGACAGGGAGGTTCGTTAAAGCGTATAATCTTCTCGCTCTGTAAGCCCTCATCTTCCGCTGGCCGTGAAGGTCGTCGTCTTTCGGCAGCAGCCTTTGGCGCAGGCGCTCCTTGCTCCGTCGTAGCGACGTCTCGTTGGGAGAAGGGAACACATGTTGGGAGACCTCAGCCCCTTTGCTTTGATCATGCTCGGTTTCGTGGCTGGATGGGTCGTCGAATGGCTGATCGACCTCGGGCTGCGACGCAGGCGCAGGGCCGGTCAAGTCGCACAAGGGGAGCAGCGCTCGCAGGGGCAAGAGGAGGCGCCAGCCGTCGGGAGCGAGGCGCCGCCAGCAACGTCGACAGCGCCTGCCGTTGCGCCGGCCGATTCCTCGACGCCTGCGGCCATTTCCCCAACGCCAGGCATTGAACAAGGAGATGACCTGGCCTCCATCCCTGGCATAGGCCCAGCCTACGCGCGCCTTTTGCGCGAGCGGGGCGTCTTCACTTATGAAGACCTGGCGCGCCTTGACGAACCCGATCTGCGCACATTGATCCGCGCTCGCCCCTCCTGGGAAAAGGTCGATGTCGGCGCCTGGCTTGCTGAGGCGCAAAAGCGCGCCCAGGAACGGCGAGCTGTGACCGCAGCCGTTTCCCCGGCAGCGAACGCGCCCAGCCCGACAGGTTCCGCCTCGACGCCAACTGCTACGGCTGAGCGCGCCCAAGACGACGGAGCGACGCAGGAGTAAGCTCTCATGAGCCACCAATCCTCCGTGATCGCCAGCTACTGGCGCACTGACGGCTGGCGTCTCATCGGCTTGGGATTGTCGACCACCGTCCTGGTGGCTGCGATCTGGTTGCGCGGCCCCAGCGCCCCCGCGACGACCACGCTCGCTCCCACATCGGTCGCGTCGCCGCCGACTGCGGTCTCGACCGCTATCATCGAGCAGGCCGCGGGCGGCGCAACCCTCGCGCTCTCGATCCCTCCGGACCTGCAGCCGGGCGAGCCTGTGGTCTTGAGCGGGACGGCCCCCCCGGGAGCGATCGTGCGCGTGTTCAATGGCGCCGATCTCATCGGAGAAACCAGGGCGGACGAGACGGGGCGATGGCAGCTTGAGACAAGCCAGACCTGGCTCCCTGGCAATTACTCCCTGAGCGTCTCCGCCGTCGACGCCGCGGGACGACCGGTGGGCACGTTGGCGCCTGTCGCCGTCCAGGTGCCGTCCTCGGCCCTGGCCGCAGCGCCAACCGCAACATCCGTAGTTGTCGGCGGCGAAGAGGCGGCGGCTACGCCAGCCGTTCCCGAAGCGACGAGCGCCGCCGGCCCCGCGCCGACTGGCGAGCTGGCGGCTGTTCCTGTGCGTGAGCTGCGCCTGACCCCGACCGCGATCGCGTTCGCCCCGCCGCAGGTCGCGCAGCTCCCCCTGCCGGCGCCCGTCTCCCCGCAGCCCTTGCCGTGGCAACAGGCGTCGCAGTTGAGCCTGGGCGCACAGGCCAGCGTCGATCAGACATGGTCCGGCCTGCTATCTCCTGGCGACCTCCCGATCCTTTCCGGGTCGGCGCCCGCCGGCGCCGTGGTGCGGCTATTCGACCTACGTCGCCTGATCGCCGAGGTCATTGCGGGAGACGATGGCCGCTGGCGCATTGACCTCGCGGGCCTGTTGCCCATCGGCGATCATCTCCTATGGATCGAGGCGCGTTCGCCAGCGGGCGATCTGCTGGCCGCTTCGTCGCCGGCGCCGTTGACGGTTGCTCCTTCCACTGTCCCGATCGTGGAGCGTCCAACGATCGGCGCCGTCGTCGCCGCCGCGCGCCCAGAGATGGCAGGCCGCGCTCAGCCTGGCGCGATCGTTCGCATTTATGAGGACACGCGGCTGATCGCTGAGGCGACCGCTGGCCCGGACGGGAGATGGCGGGCGCAGCCGGAAGAGCCATTGACGCCGGGGGAACACCTCATCCGCGCCGCGGTCGTCGATGTAGAGGGGCGCCTGGTGGGAGAGTCGGAGCCGGTGATGGTGGTGGTGCCACAGCCGCTTCGCGCTTTGCCCGTCACTGGCGGCGAACGCCCGCAGCCGCAACTGGCGCCTTGAGCGAGAGAGGGCCGCTTCACGTCGCAGGCGAACCTCCAGAGTTGAGTCTTCAAGCGATTCGGCAGCCTGGCGAGCGGCCGGCTGAGGCCTCAAGTCCAGCCATCGCCGGTTTTTTCACTCCAGAACCGGAGCGCTCTGGCGAGGGGGGGATTTATGTGCGGCCGTACCGCAGCCCTCGGGAGGGCGCGGCGCCGCGCCCTCTGGCACACCTAAACGACTTTGATGAGCGCTGGCGGCAAGCCTGTAACTCGCTACCAAACTGAAATGCACCCTGGCGAGGCTGGGCTTTGACAGGCGCGGGAGAAGCAGGTATACTGAGTTTAGCTGAATATGAATCCCTGCTATCGGCGTTGACGGAGAGGAGTAGGCGAGCGGAAGCCCACAGGGAGGTTTGGCCACAGACTGAGAGCCGGACCGGGGGGAACCTCGCTGAAGTTCGCTCCTGAGCTGGCGGGTGAACGCCCCTCTGCGGGCCAGTAGTCCGTCCCGGAAGCCCTCCGTTATTGGGTCTCCTGATCGCTCATCGCAGGCGTGTCCTTACGTAAGGGAAGGCGCGTCGGAGCGAGCTGTCAGGCAGAGAGGCTGGCTGTAGCCAGCAACCAGGGTGGTACCGCGAGTTGCGCGACGTCGCACTTCGTCCCTGACGAGGTGCGACGTTTTTGTTTCTCGATCAGAGGAGGACATGGATGATCGATCGCTTGCAGGCATTACAAGAAGAGGCGTTGGCAGCGCTCGCCGCCGTGCAGGATCGCGCCGCACTCGACGCGTGGCGCGTGCGCTTTCTGGGTCGGCGCGGCGCTCTGGCGACCCTGATGGCTGGGCTGGGCCAGATGCCGCCTGCGGAACGGCCGGCCGTCGGTCAGGCGGCCAATCGCGTCAAGCAAGCGTTGGAGGATGGCTTCGCGGCGCGCGAGGCCGCGATCCGCGAGGCTGAACACGCAGCGCAGATCGCAGCCGACGCCGTCGATGTGACGTTGCCCGGCCGCCCGGTGGCGTTGGGCCGGCTGCATCCGACCACGCGCACCCTGCGTCGCATCTACGCGATCTTCGCTGAGATGGGGTTCCAGGTCTACGACGCGCGCGAGGTGGAGACCGATGAATACAACTTCGGCCTGCTCAACATGCCGCCCCATCATCCCGCGCGCGATATGTGGGACACCTTCTGGATCAACGACCACATCCTCTTGCGGACCCATACCAGCCCCGGCCAGATCCACGCGATGCGCGAATATTGCCCGCAGCCGGTTCGCGTCATCCTGCCCGGCAAATGCTATCGCTATGAACAGGTGACGGCGCGTTCGGAGTTCATGTTCTATCAGTTGGAGGGATTGGCGATCGGCCGCCATATCACGCTGGCCGATCTCAAAGGGACGATCACCAATTTCGCTCGTCGCTTCTATGGCGAAGCGCGCCGGCTGCGCTTTCGCGGCTCTTACTTCCCGTTCACCGAGCCGAGCATCGAGGTGGACGTCGATTGCGTCCTCTGCAACGGGCAGGGATGTCGCGTCTGTAAGTACAGCGGCTGGCTCGAGATCGCCGGCGCGGGGATGGTCCATCCGACCGTCCTGCGCAACGGCGGCTACGATCCCGACCGCTTCACCGGCTTCGCCTTCGGGCTGGGAATCGAACGGCCCACCCTGCTACAATACGCGATCAACGACATTCGCTATTTCTACTCCAACGACCCCAGGTTCTTGGAGCAGATCGCCTAAGGGGACCGACCATGAAAGTGCCTCTTTCCTGGCTGCGAGACTATGTCGATCTACCTTTGTCGCCAGCGCAGTTGGCTGAGCGACTGACGCTGGCTGGCCTCGAGGTCGAGGCGATCACCCATATCGGCGCGGACTGGGACCGCGAGAAGATCGTCGTCGGCCAGATCGTGCGCGTTGAGCCGCATCCCGACGCCGATCGCCTGACGCTGGCGACGGTGGACTATGGCGCCGACGCGCCGTTGGTGGTGGTCACCGGCGCGCCCAATGTCAAACAGTTCGAGGGCAGGCTGCTGCCCGGCCCGTTGAAAGTCCCCTTCGCGATGGTAGGCGCCGAGCTGATCGACGGCCATGCCAGCGATGGTCGCAAGTTCCGCCTCAAGCCCACCAAGATCCGCGGCGTGCGCTCGGAAGGGATGGTCTGCTCAGAGAAGGAGCTGGGCCTGTCCGACGACCACGAAGGCATCCTCTATTTGCCGCCCGACGCGCCGGTAGGGATGCCGCTGGCCGACTATCTGGGCGATACCGTGCTCAGTTTCGAGATTAAGGGGGGCTTTGCTTATCTCTATAGTGTCGTCGGTATCGCTCGCGAGGTGGCAGCCCTGACTGGCCAGCAACCGCGTCTCGACGTGCTCAGCTTGCTCGACCGCCGGCCGACGCCGCTCATGGCCAGCACCCCCTGGCTCGATCTGGAGATCGCTGATCCCGACCTGTGCGGGCGTTACTCGGCGGCCCTGATTCGCAACGTCACCATTGGGCCGTCGCCGCACTGGATGCAGCAGCGCCTGCAGCGCGCCGGCATGCGTCCGATCAACAACATCGTCGACATCACCAACTATGTGATGCTGGAGCTGGGGCAGCCCTTACACGCCTTCGATTACGCGACGCTGCGACCGCGGCCGGGCGCCACGCGGCCAGCCATCATCGTCCGGCGCGCGCGCGCGGGCGAACAGATGACGACCCTCGATGGTGTGTTGCGCCAGCTCGACCCGGAGATCCTCCTCATCACCGACGGCGGCGGGCCGGTGGCGCTGGCTGGCGTCATGGGTGGGCTGGAATCGGAGGTGACCGCCAGCACGACCGACATCCTGCTCGAATCGGCCAACTTCGATTTCATCAACAACCGGCGCACGGCGAAACTGCTCAACCTGTTCAGCGAGGCTTCGACGCGTTTCGGCAAGCGCGTCGATCCCGAATTGACAGTGAAGGCGCTGGCGCGCGCCTGCCAACTCATGGAGGAGCTGGCAGGAGGACGCGTCGAGCCGGCCTATGCGGACCTCTACCCCGGCCGCCGCGAACGCACCGTCGTCGATCTGCGTCTGGCCGATGTGCCTCGCATCCTGGGCGCCGATGTTGGCCAGGGCGAGGTCGAGCGCATCCTGCGTGCTCTGGAGTTCGAGATCGCCGACGGCGGCGCAGGGACATTGCGCGTGACTGCGCCCAGCTACCGGCTCGACATCACGCAACCGGCGGATCTGATCGAGGAGATCGCCCGCGTCTGGGGATACGAACGGCTGCCCTCCACCCTGATCCGCGACGAGATGCCGCCTCAGCGGGATAACGTCCGCTTGCAGCTCGAGGAACTGGTCCGCGATGTCCTGGTGGGAGCTGGCTTGCAGGAGGTGATCACCTATCCGATCACGACCCCGGCCGTCGAGGCGCGGCTCTTCCCAGGACAGGGAGTGGACGCGGCGGCTTATGTGGCGCTGGCCAATCCGATGACCAGCGATCGCACACACATGCGCCGCCATCTCGAAGCCAGCCTGCTGGAGACCGTGCGCTCGCATCTGCGCTTCGTGGAGCGCGTGGCTATCTTCGAGGTCGGCCGTGTCTATCTCAAGGTCGAGGGACAGGAGTTGCCGGACGAGGAGCCGCGCCTGGCTTTGGCGATGACTGGGCCGCGCGGGCTGGGCGGCTGGCTGGGGCGAGAGGCCGAGCCGCTCGACTTCTTCGATCTTAAGGGGGTCATCGAGACGTTGCTGGCGCGCCTGGGCGTCGATGGGGTTGTCTATCGCCCTGTCGAGCTGCCCACTTTCCAGCCGGGGCGCACGGCGCAGATCGTGGCGACGTCCGCAAATGGCGGCGAGGAAGCGCTCGGCGTCTTCGGCGAACTGGCGGCTGCCGTGCGCGAGGCGTTCGATCTGCCCGCGCAGCGAGTGGCGTTGGGCGCTTTGTCCCTCCGGCCGCTGATCGCGCGCGCGGGGCGCATCCGCAAGCTGGCGCCCATCTCGTCCTATCCTGCTGTAAAAGAGGACCTGGCGTTCATCGTCGATCGCTCGGTACCGGCCGACCGCGTGGAGAAGCTGATTCGAGAGGCGGGAGGACGCCTGCTCCAGAACGTCGTCCTCTTCGATGTCTATCAGGGGCCGCCGGTGCCGCCGGGAAAGCGCTCGTTGGCCTACGCGCTCACCTATCAGGCGCTGGATCGCACCCTGACCGACGAGGACGTGACCACCGTGCGCGAGCGCATCGTCCGCCGCCTCAACCAGGCGATTGGCGCCGAGCTGCGCGCGTAGCAAGTCAACGAGTCAACGAGTCAGCGAATCGGCGAGTCAGCGAATCGGCGAATCAGCGAGATAGCGAATTGGGGGCAGAGGGGCGCCGCGGGTGAGAGCGCCTGGTTTGTTCCGTTTTCACGTCGCATCAGGTGGGATCATTCCCGCGGCGCGGCTCCCATCAACAGCGCGACCAAAGCGTCTCCGTGGGTGAAATCGGCGATCAACAGGTCGGCGCCGGCGTTAAGCAGCCTCTGGCGCTTGCGTTCGTTCCAGCCGCAGCGCCGGATCTCGTCGGAGGCGACGCCGAGGGCGAGCGCGCCGCGCGCTTTGGCCTCGCGGATCTCGACTGGGCCGTCGCCGACGACCGCCAGCTCTGGGCCGCGCAGGCCATGATCGTCGAGGATGCGCTGGATGATCAACGCCTTGTCGTGCGCTTCTGTCTCGTCGAGCGCGCCGTAGATGCCGCCGCCGAAGCAGGCGGCGATCCCCAACGCGTTCGCCTCAGCGGTTACGTAAATGTGATCGGTGCCGGAGGCCAGGTAGAGGATGGCGCCGCGCTCGACCAGCCTCTCCACGAGACGCCGGGCGCCCGCGATCATCATCTCGTCCGGCGTGACCTCGCCACGCGCCAGGCGGTCGAGCCGCGCCCGCACCGGCTGCAACAGCCGTTCGTTGTAGATCGCCTTGTACTCGCGCGCTGTGCGCGGATGGCGCGCCAGCCCGTAGCGCCGCACCGCCTCCGCCAGCCATTCCATCTGGCGAATCGTCAGGAAGCCGGTCGAACGGTCGACATAGTCGGCCACTTCCGCTTCGATGGCGGCCCGTTGTTGGGCAGGCACATTGGCGTCGCCGCAGATCATCTCGACCATTAGCGGCTGCATGATGCCTTCCCATCCCTGGCGGATGGTGGAGATCGTGCCATCGAGATCGAAGAGCACATGCCGCGCCTGGCCTACCGGCGCGTGCGGATTGATCAGTTGCAACCAGTCGGTCGTCACAGAAGGGACGGATTTTTCCACATCTCGATCCTTCAGGGCATGGTTGCGGCGGAGGGCGAGGAAGCCTCAGCCTGCTGGCGCGCCATCTCCAGCCGCTCGCGCACTTCATCGGGCGTCGCCGTCCCCGTCTGCTGCAGCTTCTCCACAACGACCGCTGCCGCCAGGTTGCCGAGCGCGCCCGCCTCTTCATAGGAAGCGCCAGCTCCTAATGCGGCGCCCACCGCGGCGAGAAACGCATCCCCCGCCCCTACGATATCGAGGGGCGGACGCACCGGCGCCGCCGGCAGGTGGACAGAACGGTCGGCGTAGCAGAGAAGGGCGCCGCGCGCGCCGAGCGTCACGAAGCAGGGGCGCCCAGCCCGGCGCGCCAGCGTCTGCCCCATCGTGGAGACGGCCTCCGTGTCTGACGCGTTGGGCTGAGCGGAACCCAGCGCGCGCGCCAGCTCCAACTCGTTCGGTTTGAGGATCATCTTCTGGAAGGCGCCGATGTGCTTGCGCGAGTCGACGACGCACGGTGTGTGGGGGTACTGCGCTGCGAGCGCTTCCAGCGCCGCGCGCACGCGAGGGGTGACGAGGCCGGGGTCAAGTTGATCCCCGACGACGACCGCCTGCGCCTGCGGGAAAGCATCGGCAAGCGCGGCGATCACGGCGTCCTCCAGATCGGTTGGCAGCGGCGTGTGATCCTGAAAGTCGATCCGGCTATCCTCTTGTTGAACGTCGCCGTACCCCTGGCGAATCGGCTTGATGTACGTGGGGGTCGTGCGCAGCGGCGAGCGCAGCGCGTGAGCGAGGTCGATCCCACGCGCCGCCAGCTCGCGCGCTAAGAGGTCGCCGCGCCAGTCATGCCCCAATACTCCTAGCGCCTGGACCTGGCCGACCCCCAACGCGGCCAGGTTCGCGGCGACGTTGGCCGCTCCGCCTGGGCTGTACGCTTCGCGTATCACTGGTAAGGGGAAGCGAGGGGTCTCGCGGGAAAGCTCCGCGCGCGTCATGTCCGCATACCAATAGGCGTCGAGGCACAGGTCGCCGATCAGCAGCACGCGCGTGCGGGCGATGGCCGCGAGCAGGGCTTCCAGGCGCTCCGCGCCAATCCAGGTCATCGTCTCCTCTCCTCAGCGAGTCCCCTCAGGCGCGCCGCCTTCGCCGAAGAAGTGATCTTCCAGCATCGCGCAGAGCGCGTGGTAGATGCGGATGTGGTTCTCCTGGATGCGGGCGGTGCGCCCGCCGGGCGCCTGGATCGCGACGTCGGCCAGGGATCTCAGCTCGCTATCGCGCTCGCCCGTCAGGGCGATGACGTGGACGTCGAGCGCGCGCGCGACCTGGGCGGCCTGGCAGACGTTGCGGGCGTTGCCGCTGGTGGAGATGCCCAGGAAGACATCGCCGGGCCGCGCCAGGGCATACAATTCCTGGGCCAGATCCATGCCGCGTTTGGGATTGTCGTTGTCGACAGCGCTGGCCAGCGCGAGGTTGGCCCCTAGCGTTACGACGCGCAGGCCGCGTTCGAGCTGGGCGGCCAGGTGATGGCCGTCGGGCAGCGTCGCAAAACGCTGACGGAGGCGTTCAGGCAGGGGGCGCGGGCGCGCGTACGACTTGAGCAGCTCGCCAGCGATGTGCAAGGCGTCGCTCATGCTGCCGCCGTTGCCGCCGAGGAAAAGGGTTCCGCCGCGCGCCAGGCTATGGGCGATCGTCCGAAACGCCTGCGCCACGGCTGGCGCAACACCGTGCAGCTCCGGCGCTCGTTCGAGCAGGGCTTGAAGCTGAACGGCGGCTGCAGGGAACTCCTGGCTCAGCGCCGCGACCGGAGCGGCTGGCTCGAACGAGAGGGCGCGCGTCGGCAGGCGATCGAGCGCGGCGACCACACGGTGATGGAGGGCAGGGATCGTGACAGTGTGATCCCCGGTGATGTGAAAGCCGCGGCCGCCCAGCGAGGTGGGGCGGTTCACGATGTTCTTGCGCGGCCGGTAGTAATAGGCTGGATCGTCCATGCCGACGCCCTTGCGATAATCGCCCAGATCGATCAGGTCGAAGTTGGCGGTCGTGATGTGGGAGACCGTATGGCCCAGGTTGCGCGCGATCGACAGCGCCTTGAGGAAGACCTCAGGGCCGGTGACGGCCGATCCGAAATTGAGGAAGACGCCGCCCTCCAATTCGCTGATCGTGGCGCAGAAGATCTTGAAATCCTGGCCGGACGCCCAGCCGAGGATGCCGAAATCGCAGGCGGGGTGTTGGTGGATGATATCGGTGCCGATCGTAACGTGCACGGTGAACGGGATCCCGTGACGATACGCGGCGTAGGCGACGCTGACCTCACGCAGGCGAAAGCGCTCATCTTTGGCGATGAAGCGTCCGATCGCCTCGCCGTAGCCCAGGCCCAGGCGCGCGCCTTCGCGCAGAGCCTGATGCATGAGCGCGCCTGTCTCCTCCACCATGCCGAAGGTGCCGTCCTCGATCGAGGTCGCGACATCTTCGCTGGTCTCGCCGATGAGGGCCAGCTCGAAGTCGTGGATCGAGCCAGCGCCGTTGGTGGCAACATGGGTGACGATGCCGCGCTCGATCAGGTCGATGAGCAGGCGCGAGAGGCCGCACTTGATGACGTGCGCGCCCATCATCCACACGACCGGGCGATCCGCCCGGCGCGCGCCCACGACGGCCGCCGCGACCTCTTCCAGGTCTGGGTTAGCGAAAGCGGGCGCTGGCTGCGAGGGATCGAGCAGATCGGCCAGCGTGACGAGGTTGCGTCGTTCGCCGAGATGATAAGTGCGGATGCCGGTCAGTTCCAGAGCGCGATAAGGCATACTTCCTCCCATAAGGACAAAACGTGCGTGGCCGAAGCCATCTCTCACGCTCATTATACTCGATGCGCTGTCTGTCCTCGTAACCTTTGGACCTTTGGCAAAGCACTTGACAGCGCGCATAAAATGCGCTACAGTGCGCTCGCTCGTCGGTCCTGGTCGGTCTTCGGCGAATCGAGAATGAGCGGGGCGGCGGGCGCCGCATGGACGTCGGCGAACGGTGTCGTTGGGCTATTTTACAGCACAATCTCGGCGATAGGGAGGGGTCTGCGCATGACGCACGTGATCACCACGATCTGCATCCGTGACGGGGCCTGTGTGGAGGTGTGTCCGGTCGAATGTATTGTCCCCGGACCGAAGGATGATCCGCAGTGGGGCAAGTATTTTTACATCGATCCTGACACGTGCATCGACTGCGGCGCCTGCGTGCCGGAGTGCCCTGTGGAGGCGATCTTCCCGGAGGAGGATCTGCCAGCAGAGTATGTGAACGACACGGAGATGAACGCTGCCTATTTCCGTGAGGGTCCAGGATATTGGGACTTCGATCTGGAGGAGCAGCGCGTCCGCAGCTAGCTGCTTCGGGGTGATCAGATTCGGCGCTCTTGGATGAACAAAAGGGGCCACCCTGGTGGCCCCTTTTGCTTGGAAAGTCTCTGTCCCAAATCAGGAGGGACGTTGCACCCGTCCTGGGCTTTGTCGACGCCAGCCTGCTCTATTGGTTACACGAGGAACTCTCGTCTCGTTCCGGGAGGGGACTGGCTGCTATCGAGCCTGGCTTTCTCGGCTTGGAGCGTGGCCTTCTCCGCCCCGAGATCAGCATGTTGGCCAGAGTCGACTGTGTCCAGCCCGACCAATTCGGGGGTGTCCTTGATCAACCGCTGCACCTTATCATCGGCCTGAGCATTCTCAACGGGGCGATCGGCGCCGTCGGTTGGCGTCGCAGCGTGCGGCTGGGGCATGACGAGGGGAGCAGAGGAGGACGATTGGTCCAGCCGGGCACGCATCTCCTCGAAGATCTCGCGTCGCGCTTCCTGCTCCATCTGGGAAGCGCGAGCAGCCACGGCCTGGTCTTGCGGCGAAGGGTCTGTGGGCGCCAGGGCGGCGCGTCGTAGCTGTTGCGCCTTCTGGAGCGTGGCGCGCGGGTCGCCCTCCACGGGCGAGACGTCGATCATCACTTCGCCGTCGACGGCGTACATGCGGCCATCCGGCCCGCGCACATACACGTAATGGGCGCCTCCCAAGGCATAGCGACCAGCCGCCTTGAGATGCGCTTGCTCATGCTGGCGGACCTCGCGGTCGCGGCGTCGTAGCTCCTCCAGCTTACGTTCTTGTGCTTCTGTAGCTCCCTGATCCCCTCCAGCAAGGGGAGGCTGCGCGTCTGGCGCGGAGTCGTGAGGAGCGCTGGGGACGGCGGGCGTTTGAGGTTGCGTCTGCCCTTCGATCAGGTGGGCCCGCCAGGCCATATACTGGTCCCAGGCGGTCTGGCGCTTGTCGTTGATCCCTTCGACGTTGGAGAGCGGTTCGATCATCGCTACACCTGCTTTCTGTCTCTGCGCGTCGGCTGCAGGGCCGAGACAGGAAACGGCGGGAATCACAAAGCAACGGGATCGATCTGCGATCCCTATTCCCCTTATCGGCGCGTTGGACGATTTGTTCAGCAGGATGACGAAGGACATTGGCGGACAATATTGCGTGTGCTATAATCAGGCATCGCTGTGTTGCTCCACCCTCTTTCAGGAGGCCGCTGGTGCTCCAAAGCTACGCCTTCATCGGCATCCTCGCTATAATCGCTTTCGGGTTCGCCGTCGCTGGCCTGGTCGCCGCCTGGCTTGTCAGCCCGAAGAAGCCCAATGCGATCAAGAACGACACCTACGAATGCGGCATCCAGACCTTCGGCGACACATGGGTGCAATTTAAGGCCCAGTATTATCTCTTCGCCCTCATTTTCGTCGTCTTTGACGTGGAGGCTGTGTTCCTCTTCCCGTGGGCGGTAGCCTATCGTCAGTTGGGCCTGTATGCGGTGGTGGAAGCGATCCTCTTCGTCTTGATCCTGGTCGGTGGTCTGCTCTACGCCTGGCGCAAAGGCGCCCTCGACTGGCAGTAGCGATCGTCAGGCTGTCGCTGTGTGGCGCCTCCCTACTTCCATCATGTCTGATCGTCGGGAGGAAGGATCTCCATGAGCTTCGTAGCCGACCTCTTCCGTAACCTCGGCGCCGCGTTCGTCGGCTGGCTCAGCGGTTTCTTGCCCCCCTGGGCGGTTGCTCTGGTCAATGACGTCGCAGTTGCCCTTCTCCTGCTCACCCTCGCCTTGCTGATCGTGCTCTATGTGATCTGGTTTGAGCGCAAGGCGATCGCGCGCGTCCAGGATCGTTTGGGGCCGAATCGCGCCGGGCCGGCTGGCCTGTTGCAGAACCTGGCCGACGCCATGAAGCTGCTCATCAAAGAGAGCATCACCCCCTACGGCGCCGATCGTTGGGTCTACAATCTGGCGCCCATCCTCTCCGTGTTTGCGGCGATCATGTTGTTGGCGGTGATTCCCTTCGGCGCTGGCCTGATCGGCGAGGACCTCAACGTGGGCGTCCTGTACATTGTCGCGATGGGATCGTTGGGGAGCATGGCCGTGCTCATGGCTGGCTGGGGGTCGAACAACAAATATGCGCTGCTCGGCGGGTTCCGCGTGGTGGCGCAGTTGCTCAGCTACGAGATCCCCATGGTGCTGGCGATGTTAAGCCCGGTGTTGCTGGCTGGCACCCTCTCGATGCAGGGGATCGTCGCGGCCCAGGCGGGCGGACGTTGGTTCGGCGTCCTGATGCCGGCGGCTTTTCTGATCTATCTGGCGAGCGCGGTCGCGGAGACGGGACGTTCTCCCTTCGATCTGCTCGAGGCTGAGTCGGAGCTGGTGGCCGGGTTCCACATCGAATACAGCGGGATGAAATTCGCCTGGTTCTACCTGGCCGAATTCATGAATACTTTCACCTTGTCGGCGGTGGCGACGACGCTATTCTTCGGCGGTTGGCAAGGCCCCTTCGTTGACCGCGCGCCTGTCCTCGGCGTCGTCTACTTCGCGATCAAGGCCTTGATCATCTATGCGCTCTTCACCTGGTTCCGCGCCACGTTGCCGCGCGTGCGCATCGATCAACTGATGGCGTTCGCCTGGAAGGTGTTGGTCCCAGGCGCCCTGGCGAACCTCCTGCTGGTCGCCGTATTGGCCAAGTTGCCGCTGCCCGACCTCCTGAATTCTTTGTTGATCCTGGCCGCGAACGTGGCGCTGATCTTGACTGGCCTGGGGATGATCGGTCGCTCGCTGCGCTTGCAGACTCAGCGGCGATTGGCCCAGGGGTAGGATGAGCAAGGACGGATCCGGGCGACAGGAGCCGGATCCTGCAGGAAAGCCAAGGAGCGCATGGCAATGCTGCTGCAAGCCATTTTCATTTTGGTCAGCCTGGCCACATTGAGCGCTGCGCTTCTGGTGGTGCTCACGCGCAACCTGTTTCATAGCGCGCTCTTTCTGGTTGCCTCGTTCTTCGGGGTAGCTGTGCTCTATGTGTTGCTCGAGGCCGAATTTCTGGCCGTGGTTCAGGTGCTGATCTACGTTGGGGCCATCGCCACGCTGATCGTCTTTGCGATCATGCTCAGTCGCGGCGGCGTGCAGCGGGGCGTCCCCGTGTTCAACGCTGAATGGGCGATCGTGGCGCTCGCCGTGGCCCTGTTGGGGGGCGTGCTCATCGTGCTCCTGACGCAGGTCTCCTGGCCGGTGAGCACAGCGGCGCCCCCTGCTGATCTGATCGCGCGGCTGGGCCACGCGTTCGTGGGACCCTACGTCATCCCCTTTGAGGTCGCGTCGGCGCTGCTGGTGGCAGCGCTGATCGGAGCGATCCTCATCGCGCGCGAGAAGGAGTAATCGTGATCCCCCTTTCCTGGTTCTTGATAGTTGCAGCGCTCCTCTTTTGTATCGGGCTGTACGGCGTTCTCGTGCGGCGCAACGCCATCGCCGTGCTGATGGGGGTCGAACTGATGCTGAACGCCGTCAACCTGAACCTGGTGGCCTTTTGGCGATACGGCGGGCCGACCGAGGTGACAGGGCAGGTCTTCGCGATCATCGTCATCGCCGTGGCCGCAGCCGAGGCGGCGGTCGGCCTGGCGCTGATCATCGCCATGTACCGCAACCGACAGACGGTCAATGTGGAAGAACTGGACACCCTGAGAGGCTGATCGGCTCTACCATGCCGTGATCGTGCGACCGCGCGTCTGAGGTCGATCGCGATCGACTTCAGAAGGATACGAGGTAGGTTATGAGCGAAACCGCCCTGCATCTCTCTTGGCTCATCCCGTTGCCGCCGCTGCTGGCATTCGCGCTGATCGTGCTCGTCACGCATCGCAGCCAGCGTCTCAGCGCGGGCGTGGCGATCGGCAGCGTCGCCCTGTCCTGGCTGCTCGGCTGGTGGGTGACACTCACGGGCGCGGCCATCCCCCATTTCGGCGCTGAACCATTCCGTTGGATCTTCTCCTGGCTGCCAGCCGGCTCCTCTCTGCTCACGACGGGGGTCCATATCGACCCCCTGAGCGCGGCCATGCTGTTCATGGTCCCTTTCGTCTGCCTGATGATCTTCATCTACTCGCTGGGCTACATGGGGGTCGGGTTGCCTTCGGGGCCTGCGGAGGGGCGCGGGCTGCCGGCGCCAGCGGACCATGCGGACCCCCTGGCCAGCCGCTTCTTCGCCTACATCTCCCTCTTCGCCTGTGGTATGCTCGGACTGGTCGTCGCCGAGAACCTGTTGCTGCTCTTCATCTTCTGGGAGATCATGGGCCTATGTTCATATCTGCTCATCGGCTTCTGGTTCGCGCGACGTTACCCCGATCCGCAACAGATCACTCCGCAACAGGCGGGGCTGAAGGCGTTCCTGACCACGCGCGTGGGCGACACGATCATGATGGCGGGCATGGTCCTGCTCTACGCCCAGGCGGGGTCGCTGTCCTTCGCCGATATCTTTCAACCGGCCACGCTGGAGCGCCTGGCGACGGCGACGGTCAACGTTCCGTTGGTCGGCCCCACGCCGTGGGCGACGGTGCTGGCGATCCTGATCTTCTGGGGCGCGATCGGCAAGAGCGCGCAGTTCCCTCTCCACGTCTGGTTGCCCGACGCGATGGAAGGCCCGACTCCCGTCTCGGCGTTGATCCATGCGGCGACGATGGTGTCAGCTGGCGTGTATCTGGTGATCCGCATGTATCCGCTGATGCAGGCGGTCGAGCAGGGGCCTGCGCTGGCCTTCATTGCCTTCATCGGCGCCTTCACAGCCCTGTTCGCAGCGAGCATCGCTATGGCGCAGAACGACATCAAGCGCGTGTTGGCCTATTCGACGATCTCGCAGCTCGGCTACATGTTCGCGGCGCTGGGGATCGGCGCGTATGTGGCGGCTACGTTCCATTTGCTCACCCACGCCTTCTTCAAGGCGCTCCTCTTCCTGGCTTCGGGCAGCGTGATCCATGGGATGGAACACGGGCATCACGCGGTGGGCCATGGGCATGACCCAGCCGGCCCCCACGGGGCGACGCACGGGACGGCTGGCGACTCGTCCGTTGAGCACCCCGCTCCCGCATTTGATCCTCAGGATATGCGCTTCATGGGCGGGTTATGGCGCCGCATGCCGACGACGGCGATCACCTTCATCATCGGTGGGCTGGCGCTCTCGGGATTCCCCCTGATCACGGCGGGCTTCTGGTCGAAAGACGAGATCCTGGCCGACGCCTGGGGGCACGGCCATGAGCTGGTCTTCTGGGCGTTGGCGCTGGGCGCGCTGATGACGGCCTTCTATACAGCGCGCCAGATCTGCATGGTCTTCCTGGGCCAGCCGCGCACGGAGGCGGCAGCCCACGCCCGCGAGAGCGCGCCGACGATGACGATCCCGCTCGTGGTCCTGGCTGTCTTCGCCGTGGCGGGGGGCTGGATCGGCATCCCAGAGACTTTCCCAGGGATCGGGAGCATCCTCGGCAATCCGTTCCATCATTTCATTGGCGGCCTGGCTGAGGCGTTGCATATTGAGGCCGAGGCGCTGCCCTTCAATCCGTTCCCGCTGCTCATCTCGATCGTTGTCGCCCTGGGCGGCCTGTTCCTGGGGTGGACGACCTATGGCCTGCGCCCGCTGGCGCGGACGGAGGATCCGGATCCTCTCGAGGCACTCCTGGGGCGTCTGTACCCGGTGCTGCGTCGCAAGTATTACTTTGACGAGCTGTACGCAGCGACGGTCGTGCGCGGCGCGCGCTGGCTGGCGGCCTTCCTGTTCGACCTCGATCAACGTTGGGTGGTCGATCCGCTCGTCAATGGTGTGGGACGCCTTGGGCGAGACCTGGCGCGTTGGCTGCGTGAGCTTGTGGACGAGCCGATCGTCGATGCTGCGGTCAACGGTGTGGGGCGATTGATGGCCGTGTTCGGGGCTTTCTTGCGCGCGCTGCAAACCGGCCGCGCTCAGAACTACCTGGTGGTGATGTTGATCGCTCTCCTGGTGCTGCTGGCGTTGTACGCCGCGCCGGGATGGGGATTCTAGAGGAGGGTCGCTTCCATGGCTGGTCTGCTCCTGAGTTTGATCACGTTCATTCCGCTCATCGGCGCAGTATTGGTGCTGCTGCCGTGGGGGCGCTGGCAGGGATGGGAGCCGTCCCGGGAGGAGGCGTTCATCCGACGTCTCGCGTTCCTGGTGAGCCTCGCGCCGTTGTTGTTGGCCGTCATCCTCTGGTTCGCGTATGACAAGGCTGCGGGCGGCTTCCAGTTCGTGACGCAGGCGCCGTGGATTCCGGCCATGGGGGTCAGCTATCATCTTGGCGTGGATGGGCTGAGCGTGCCTCTGATCTTCCTGACCGCGTTGTTGACCACGTTGGGGATCTACTATTCGGCGTTCACGATCAAGACGCGCGTGCGCGAGTTCTTCATGCTCTTCCTGCTGCTCGAGATGGGCATGATGGGGGTGTTCGTCGCCCTCGATCTCGTCCTGTTCTATGTGTTCTGGGAAGTGGGCCTGGTGCCGATGTATTTCCTGATCGGCATCTGGGGCCAGGAGAAGGATCGCCCGCACTACTCAGCGATCAAGTTCTTCCTGTACACCCTGGCCGGCTCGGTGGCGATGCTGTTGGCCATCTTGGGAGTCTACTTCGACACCGGCACCTTCGATATCGTGCGCGCGGCCGAGCTGCGGCCGTTCGCGGGGAACCTGACGCTGGCTAGCCTGGCCTTCGCGGGCTTTTCCGTGGCCTTCGCGATCAAGGTGCCGATCTGGCCTTTCCACACCTGGTTGCCGGACGCCCACACCGCGGCGCCGACCGCAGGTTCGGTGATCCTGGCCGGCGTGTTGCTGAAGCTGGGCGCCTATGGCCTGATCCGCATCGCCTTGCCCCTTTTCCCGGAGGCAGCCAAGCAATGGGCGCCGCTGATCGTAGCTCTCGGCGTGATCTCGATCATCTATGGCGCCTTTGTGTGCATGGCGCAAACCGACCTGAAGCGCTTGATTGCCTACTCCTCGGTCAGCCATATGGGGTATGTCACGCTGGGGGTGGGCGCGGCGGCCTTCGCCATCGGCCTGTCGCGACCGGGGATCGTCGATAGCGCGGCCATGGCGCTGAACGGCGCGGCCTTGCAGATGTTCAACCACGGCATCATCACCGGCGGCCTGTTCTTCCTGGTGGGGGTGATCTACGAGCGAGCGCACACGCGCGACCTTGACCGCTTCGGCGGGTTGAGCGCCCGGCTGCCCTACTACTATGGGATCATGATGGTGACGGGGTTCGCCTCGTTGGGGCTGCCGGGACTGGCCGGCTTCTGGGGAGAATTGTTCGTCTTCCGAGGCGCTTTCGATATCGTGCGCGTGTGGGCGGCCATCGGCGTCATCGGCATCGTCGTGACGGCGGCCTACATCCTGTGGCGCATCATCCAGAGCGTCTTTCTGGGGCAATACGATCCTCATAAGGTGGATCATTGGACGAACCTGGCTGATGGCAGCGTCAGCCACGAGCCAGTGGATATGCTGGCGTTCGAGAAGGTCACGTTGTGGCCCCTGGTGATCTTTATGATCCTATTTGGCATCTACCCGACGCCTATCCTTGACTTCTTCAATCGGGCGTCGATGGCGTTGATGGGGAGTTTGTGAGTGACGAGTGACGATTAGCGATTAGCGATTAACGATTAACGATTAACGATTGACGAGTGAAGGAGGATGGCGTTGACGACGGGACGAACCCTCCTGTATCTGTTGCCCGAGTTGCTGTTGCTGGCGACGGCGACGGCGGTCTTCGCGCTCGATCTGATCCGGCCGCGGCAGATGGCGGATCGTCCGCACTTTTTGCCGTTGGCGGCGACGGCTGGCCTGGCCCTGGCGCTGATCGTGACAGTGGGGCTGATCGCTGGCGGCGTCTCGGCGCGCGTGGCGACGACGATGAGCGTCGATGGACTGGCGCTCTTCTTCAAGGTGATCGCGCTGGTGGCCGCCAGCCTGGTGATCTGGAGCGCCGTCGATTATCTGCCCACGCGCACCCCTTATGTCGGCGAGTTTTATGCGCTCGTGGTTGTGGCCACGCTGGCGATCTGCGTCGCCGTGAGCGCCAACGATCTGATTCTCGTGTACCTGGGGATGGAGTTTTTGAGCGTCACCTCCTATGTTCTGACCGGCTTTCTGCGTCGGGATATGCGCTCGACTGAGGCTGGACTCAAGTATTTCTTGTACGGCGCAGCGGCTTCGGCGGTGATGCTGTACGGGATGTCGTTGCTGTATGGGGCCACGGGGACGACGGATCTCATCGCCATCGCTGGCGCGTTCGCAAGCGGGATAGCGGGCAATCTCAGCGTGTTGGGGTTGCCGGCGATCGTGTTGCTGACGGTGGGGTTCGGATTCAAGGCCAGCCTGGCGCCTTTCCACCAATGGGCGCCGGATGCATATGAGGGTGCGCCCACGCCGATCACGGCGTTCCTGTCCACCGCCTCTAAGGCGACCGGCTTCGCCCTCCTGGTGCGCGTTTTCGCCATTGGCCTGCCCATGTTTCGAGCGCAGGAGTGGGCGCCGCTGTTGGGAGCGATCGCGATCGTGACGATGACGCTGGGCAACCTGGTCGCGATCCAGCAGACGAATCTCAAGCGGCTGTTGGCATACTCCAGCATCGCCCAGGCGGGATACATCGTGATCGGCCTGGCATCGATGGCGAGCACGGGCCTCTTCGGCGGCCTGGAGGGGACGCTGCTCTACCTCTTCGCTTATCTTTTCACGAACCTGGGCGCCTTTCTGGTGGTGATCGCGGTGGAGAACGCGACTGGCGACGTCGATCTGGCGGCGTACGCTGGCCTGGCGCGCCGGTCGCCGCTGCTGGCAGGGATGTTGGTGCTCTTCCTGCTCTCGTTAGCGGGCATCCCACCGACGGGCGGTTTCCTGGGCAAGTTCCTGGTGTTCGGCGCCGCGATCCGATCTCAGCTTCTGCCGCTCGCCATCATCGCCATCGTCAACAGCGCGATCGCGGCGTTTTACTATCTCAACATCGTCCGCTATATGTTCTTCATGTCCGCTCCCGCTGTGCAGGCTGGCGAGATCCCCGCGCCGACGGCGTTGCGCGTCCCGTTGTGGATCTGCGCCGCAATGACCATGGCGATCGGCCTGGTCGCGCAGCCGTTCATCGATTGGGCGACGCGTTCGGCCGTTCTATTGGCGGCAGCGTTGTGAAAGGTGCTTCTCTGTGTTCTGTGGGTCGTGGGTAGTAGAGACGTTGCATTGCAACGTCTCTACGCATTGCAACGTCTCTACCTGGCGACGCCGTTGGCCTTCGGGCGGTCGGCGACGATCGTGGTGATCGTCGTGGTCTTGGCGCTGGCGTTTGTGTTATTCACCCGGCGTTGGACGCTAATGCACAGCCCGCGTTTCGTGCATGTGAGTTGTCCGGTCTGCGGTGGGCCGGTGCACCGCATTCATCGCCATCGCGCCGATCGCGTCCTCAGCTTGTTTATCCCCGTCAAGCGATTCCAGTGCAGGAATCATCAGTGCGGCTGGAGCGGACTACGAATCTCCCCCTCGCGCGGGCATAGCCGTCGGCGCGCCTGAACGATCGCCCCTGACCTCAGGCGATCACCAAGGCGAATGAACGACGGGCGTCTGTGGCGGCTGTTCGTTGATTCGCTGATTCGCTGATTCGCTATTGGCCCAGGTAACGGCGAACGTTGCTCAGATGCTCTTCGAAGGTCCGCGCGAAGACGTGAGAACCATCGCCGCGCGCGACGAAATAGAGGAACTCGGTGGATTGGGGCTGCAACGCGGCGCGTATGGAATCGAGGCCAGGATTGCAGATCGGTCCAGGGGGAAGCCCGACGTGCAGATAGGTGTTATAGGGTGATTTGACCTCCCGATACTCCGCGAGCGTGACCGGCGTCTTCCACCACTGGTTGGTCGCCGCCTGGAATCCCAGCGCGTATTGCACGGTGGGATCGGCCTCCAGGCGCATCCCCTGGCGCAACCGGTTGAGATAGACGCCAGCGATGAGCGGGCGTTCCTCGGGCACGACCGCTTCGCGTTCGACGATGGATGCCAGGGTGAGTGCTTCGTGCATTGTCATGTCGTCGGGCGGCGTCGTCTGAAAAAGGGGGACCGCTTTGACCGCGAAGTTGGCGAGCATGCGTTCGATCAGGTCGCTGGCCTGCGGATCTTCCGGCAGTTCGTACGTGTCAGGGAACAGATATCCTTCGAGCGAGGCGCCGGCGGGCAAGTTGGCCAGGAACTCATATGAAGGGACGAACTGCGCGCCGTCGTCGACCAACCTCAGAAAAGCGTCGGCGTCGATGGTCGTGGCGCGCCGCAAGGCGTCGGCGATCTGGCCCGCGCGCCACCCTTCGGGGATAGTCAAAAGCACCCCCGGCGCCTGGCCGCGCTGCAGCCGAAGGGCGATCTCCATCAGGTTCATCGTGCGCGCCAGCTCGAACTGGCCGGCCTGGATGCCAGTATCCAGGCGGCGAAAGCGCACGTAGCGCCGGAACAGATCGGGGTCGCGGATCAAGCCGGCGGCATGCAGGCGTTGAGCGATGGAGGCTACCGTCTCTCCCGCCTCCACGGTGAAGGGAACCGGAGTGGGGTCGTCGCCGGCGGGCCTGGCCAGGTCATCCTCGTGCAGGCGCAAATACGCGGCGAGCGCGGCGTCGGATATGTTCCCCCCGCCCGTGAGGGTCTGGCAGGCGACGAGCGCCACGGCCAGGAGAAGGATATAGAAGCAGGCGCGTCTCGTCGGCAGCATGGGGATTCAATCCTGGGCCAGGCGGGCCAGTTGCTCGCCGTCGATCAATTCTAGCGGTTTGCCGCGCGCCCAACGGAAGGCCTGTTCGGAGATATTGGCCGTCGTCACCAGGTAGCCGCGGTCGGCGCGCTCGTGGATGATGACGCCGTAGAGATCGCGCACGATCGGCTCGCCGACGGTGCCCCGGTAGCGCTTGCACTGGATGATGCCGCGTTCGTTGTCGCGATGGACGATCAGGTCGATGCCGTGGTCGGCGGTGTCCGGGGTGTTGATCACGCGATAGCCGCGTCGGCGGAACAGTTCGCCGGTCCAGGCCTCGAACTCGCTGGGGGTCAGGGCCAACAATTGTGCGCGCGTGCGGGCGGCGCGCAATTTGGCTGCCAGCTTGCGCCGCGCATCGAAGGCGCGCCAGGCCACCCATCCCCAAACTCCCCACACGAAGACGGAGTGGGCGACGAAGAGGCCCCACAGGTAAGAGGAGGGGATCAGGCGCAACAGAAGGTCGAGCGGGCGCTGGCCGCTGATGGCCCAGGTGAGGAGGAAAGGGATGTAGAGAAAGAACCAGGCTACCGTGGCGAGGGCCACTGTGCGTTGGACTGGATAGCGGCGGCGCGTGCTGCGCACGCCGCGCAGGTCGCGCGCAGCACGCGGGGTATACTCTGCGCCCAGCTCCAGGCGCGCTTGCTCCTCGGGGTCGATCGTGTCCGGATCGTAAGGAGGGAGCGTCGTCGCCAGATCGGAGGCTGGTTCGGCGAAATCGGGCTTCGACGCCGGAACCTCGTTATGCGGTCTTTCCATATCGAACCTCAAAGCGATGGGGCCTGGGCAGCTCAGCCTAAGCCCGCGACTGGAGCGCATCCTGCGCGCCGCAACGGCTCTGAGGATAAGCGGAATGATCGGTTCTGTCAAAGTGCTCACAGCAGGAGGTCTCTCTTGGTTGTGGTAAGCGGCGTCGCGCTTGTCATATGCGCTGGCGCGTGATAGGCTGACCGCATGACCAGACGAGCTGCGGCGGCTCGCTGGCATACGCGCAGCAGGGAGGAAGCAGGGGCGTCATGGATCGCATCTGGCGGCTGATAGCAAGTGTGATCCTGGCCGGTTGGTTGGCCGCGTGCAGCAGCCAGCCGGCTTCAGTCGTCGTCGAGTGGTCGACGGAGACGGAAGTCGACACAGTGGGATTCAACCTCTACCGGGCGACGGCGCCGGAAGGGCCGTTCGTGCAGGTCAACGACGAACTGATCCCTTCGGCGGCCGATCCACTGGTAGGGGGCCGCTATGTCTACACCGACAGCGAGGTGATCGCCGGCCAGGTCTATTATTATGAGTTAGAAGATATCGACGCCAACGGCGCGCGCACGCGGCATGGGCCGATTGTGGTGCAGGCGCAGGCGCCGTGGCCAGCGTGGGTTTGGGCGATCGCTGGGATCGTCGCTGCGGCAGGTATTGCCTGGGGGTGGAATGCGGCTCGGCGCGCGCGCCGTCGTTGACCCGTACCATTGGGCGCGCGGCGGAGTGAGGAGATCAACCGGTTTCCAGGAGGCGCGCGAAGGCATCGTTGGGAAGGGCGGCAGGAGCGGCGACGATCAGGTCGGCGTCGCTCAGGCTGCTGGCGGGATGGGTGGTCGTGACGGCGATGCACTTCATGCCCGCGCGGCGCGCCGCGGCCACGCCGACGACCGCGTCTTCGACGACGATGCAACGCGCGGGCGGCACGCCGATCGCGCGCGCGGCGGCCAGGAACACAGCCGGATCCGGTTTGCCGGCGGGCAGGTCCTCGCCGCAGATGACGGCGTCGAACGCGCCCTGCAGCCCCAGCGCGTCGAACATGGTCACGATGTTGGGACGCGGCGCCGAGGAGGCGACCGCCTGGCGCCATCCTTCGGCGCGCAGGCGCGCGATCCATTCCAGGGCGCCTGGGATAGGGCGGAGGCGACCCGGGACCAGCGAACGGAAGATCGCCTCCTTGCGCGAGCTGATACGCTGCACCTCCTCCGGCGTCAGCGGACGCTTGAGCAGCAAGGGCACCGCTTCCGAGTTGATCATCCCAAAGAGCTTGTGAAAGGCCTCCTCATCCAATTCCTGACCCAGCTCAGCCATCATGGCGCGCCAGCTCTCCAGATGGAGCGCGGCGGAGTCGGCGATGACGCCGTCCAGGTCCCAAATGACGGCACGCGCGTTGTCGTTAGTTTCCACCGTCTCCTCCGCGCTCATCGCTGGCCGTACTCGGTCGCGTAGCGCTGGCGCAGCTTGGTCACCTCGGAAGGCGGGATCTCGTCTGGCTGGCCGAGCTGCAGGGCGATCCACACCGTGCGCGCGACGTCTTCCACCATCACCGCGGCCTTGACGGCGGCCTCGGCCGTTGGTCCGACCGTGAAGACGCCATGGTTCTTGAGGAGCACCGCGGGCGAGTCCCCGATGGCGCGCACGACCTCGCGGCCGATCTGCTCGCCGCCGATGAGGGCGAAGCCGCCGCAGGGGATGGGGCCGCCGAACTCATCGGCGATCGCGGTCAGATAGACGGGGATCGGCCGTCCCAGCGCGGCGAACGCGGTGGCGTAAGGGGAATGGGTGTGGACGATGCCATTCACGTCGGCGCGCTGGCGGTAGATGTAAAGGTGGCTGGCCGTGTCAGACGACGGCTTGAGGTCGCCAGCGACGCGCTGGCCGTCTAGGGTGAGGATCACCATGTCCTGCGGGCGCATTTGCTCATAGCGCAGGCCGGACGGCTTGATCACGACGTAGCCGGTCTCGGGGTCGCGAGCGCTGACGTTGCCGCTGGTCCAGGTGACCAGGCCGTTCTTGGGCAGCTCCAGGTGAAGCCGCCATACTTCCTCGCAGAGCGCTTCCAACAATTCAAGATCCTCCTTGTGCGGGAATCGGCGAATGAGCGAATGAGCGAATGAGCGAATCAGCGAATCAGCGAGTCGGCGAATCAGCGGGTCAACGAATCAGCGAGTCGGCGAATCAGCGGGTCAACGAATCAGCGAGTCAACGAGTCAGCGAATCGGCGAGCTGGCGAGTGGGTGGCGCTTTCGTTAGCTGATCTCGATGATCGCTTTCACCACCTGGTCCTGGTAGTCGGCGTTGAGGGCGAAGGCCTGCGGCGCCTGTTGCAGCGGGAAGCGATGAGTGACCATGCCCATCAGGTTCACTTTGCGTTGGTCGACCAGACGGATGGCGCGCGGGTAGACATGTTTCATACGGCGTGAGAACTTGATGGTCAGCCCCTTGCGGCGCGCGGGAGAGGCGCGCATCAGCACCTCGTCCCGGCTGGGGATGCCGACGAGGATCACCCGACCGCCCAGGCGCGCCATCTCCACGCTTTGCCCCACCGTCTCGGCGCCCCAGGCGGCCTCGAAGACGACGTCGACGCCGCGCCCGCGCGTGGCGGACAAGATAGCCTGGACGGGATCGCCAGCCTGGCGATCGATGACCAGGCTGGCGCCGTAGCGGCAGGCCAGTTCGGCGCGCCAGGGGAGCGGCTCGCTGACGAAGATGGGATCAGCGCCGGACAGGCGCGCCATCTCCAGGATCATCAGGCCGATGGGGCCGCCGCCCAGGATGGCGACGCTCTCGCCGACCTTGAGCTTGGCCAGGTCGACGGCGTGCATGCCGATGCCTAGCGGCTCCAGCAACGCGCCCTCGATGTCGTTGAGGCTGTCGGGGAGCGGGAAGCAGGTGCGCGCGGGCATGATCATATACTCGCGCAAGGAGCCGTCATCGGGCCACAGGCCGCAGAAGTGCAGGCGCCGACACAGGTTGGGATGCCCCTTCTCGCAGAACTCGCAGCGGCCGCAGGGCATGGCGGGATCGACGGCCACGCGCTGCCCCACCATCAGCGGCTCGTCGTTGCCGTCGTGGGCATCGGGGCCGACGGCGGCGATCACGCCAGCGAACTCGTGGCCGAGCACGAGCGGCGACTGGACGTTGGTGTCGCCGATGCGGCCATCCACGTACGTGTGCAGGTCGGAGCCGCAGATGCTGGTGACCGTGACCTTCAGCAGGATCTCGCCAGCCTGGGGCGGGGGCGGCGAGGGCACGCGCTCGACGCGGATATCGCGCGCGCCGTAGAGCCGAGCAGCCCACATGAGGCCGTCAGGGGAAGCCGGGAACAAAGCAGATGCCATAGGGACCTTTCGTATAGGGATCGTGCGCTCGATCCGGGATCATATTGGCAAGTGATCATTGTCTCATGAACGGTCGAGCAGGCGCAACGCGCCAGCGGGGCGGAGTCTAGCACACGTGGGCGGGCATGTCAACGACGAAGATCCCCTTGCCGGGCGTTCGCAGGAACCGAGTTTGAGGGGTTAGCCGGTCCCCTGCGTGAGCACAAGGGACCAACCGACCCCTCTATGCCCGAGAGCCTCACGGTGCGATTGGTTTGGCTGTTGCCGGCGACACGATGATGGAACGTGTTGGCGTCTGCGGTCGCCGCCAGCCAGCCTTCAACTAAGAGCCTATCCGAAAGACGGTTCTGGCTGGTCTCCTGACCAGCCAAGAGCACGCTCAGGGGACCGCGCCGAAACTTTTCGGATAGGTTCTAAGCCTGACGAGGCGGCTCGCGGCGGATGGCGAAGGTGACGGTGCCGCCGGGAGTCAGAGGCGGCCCCGGGTCAAGACAACGCACATAGGCGGTGTCGTTGCCAGCCTGCGTCAGGCCGCAATCTTCCGGGCGGACGCCCGCGCTGAGAGCCACCGCCCACGTCTGGATGGATCCCAAAGAGTGCAGGCAGACGTTGCAGGAATCGTGGGTGACGATCTTGTATCCCTGCTCCAGCCGGAAACGGTCGCCCAGCCGATAGACCGGGCACACCCCTTCGATGCCGACGACTTCAACAGTCAAATCTTGCCAGTTCATGTTCCCTCCTTGCCTGCCATCCTCAACGCTACATCCCATCGATGAGAAGATCGTACACAGCAAAGCGACAATTGGCAAGCCTTCGCAGTTGTGCTACAGTGAGATCGCGCCGACGATCGACATCTTCGCGGGGCCGTTGCATCCGTATACGCAGCTTCTGATCACCGCGATCCCGTCGATCCGTGAGCGCAAGCTGCTGGGTAAGGGAAGGAAGAGAGACGATCATGGCCACTTTCGCCGAGATCAACCTGGCCATCTTTGAGGGCCGCGATCCGGGGCGCGTGCTGTGGCAGCCGCGCCTCGAGTTCTGGTATGAGGTCAATCGCAAGCGCGGGACTCTGCCCTCCCATCTCGCGGGATGCAGCCTCCTGGACCTCTATGATTACTGTCACGCCTCGGTGCGCTATTTCGTGCATCCGCTGCGCGTGCAGCATCGCGATGTCGAGATCACCGATCATTGGGTGGACGACAAGCATCGCCGACGCACGTACGAGACCCCTGTAGGGACCCTCACGGAGCTATTTCACTACGATGAATGGGGCCTTTCGCATTACAACACTGAGTATCGTCTGAAGACGCTCGACGATTTCCGCATTTACGAGTACATGCTGCAAAATGAGACCTGGTCGTGGGATCAGGCGTCATATGAAGCGTCCATCGCGGCGGTTGGCGGGCGCGGCGCGCCGCAGTTCTATTTTCGGCGTTCGCCCATTCAGGGCCTCTTCATCGAGAACATGGGCTTCGAGAACGCGCTCTACATCATGTACGACCATCCCGAGGTGATCGAACGCTATATCGAAGTGGCTACGGCTGCTGACGACGCCCTGTATGAAGTCTTGTGCGCAGCTCCTATCCGCATCCTCAACTTCGGCGAGAACATCGACGCCCACATGGACCCGCCGCCGATCTGGCGCAAGCATCTCTTGCCGTACTATGAGAAGCGCGTGGCGCAACTGAAGGCGGCCGGCAAGTTCACCCATATTCACATCGACGGCGCCATGCGTCCCCTCATCGCCGATATCCGCAGCAGCCCCTTCGACGGCATCGAGGCGCCGACGCCGCGGCCGCAGGGGGATGTCACCCTGGAGGAGATGAAAGAGGCGCTGGGAGACCGCATCTGTCTTGATGGCATCCCGGCCGTCTATTTCCTGCCCATGTATCCGCTGGAGACGCTGATCGCCTGCGCGCGACGCGTCGTCGAGCTGTTCCACCCACGATTGGTGTTGGGCATCTCCGACGAGATCCCGCCGGATGGCGATATCGAGCGCGTGCGTTTGATCGGAGAGCTGGTTCAGGAGTGGGGCTAGGAATCGAGAGATGACGAACGAAGAACGGATGATGGCGCCGGAGGCGCGCGGGGAAGAGGCTGTCCTCGACGCCGCATTGCGCCCTAAGCGGCTGGCTAACCTCGAGGGACAGGATCGCCTGCGCGATAACCTGATCATCCTCATCGAGGCCGCGCGCGCCCGCGGCGAGCCGCTCGATCACATCTTGCTCTATGGCCCCCCCGGCCTGGGCAAGACCACGCTGGCCCACATCATCGCCAACGAGATGGGCGTCAACCTCAAGATCACGGCTGGGCCAGCCATCGAGCGCGCGGGCGACCTGGCGGCCATCCTCACGAATCTGCGCAAGGGAGACATCCTTTTCATCGATGAGATCCATCGCCTGGGGCGCGCCGTGGAAGAGGTGCTCTATCCAGCGATGGAGGATTTCGCGCTGGACATCGTCATCGGCAAGGGGCCAGCCGCGCGCTCGATCCGCCTCAACCTGCCCCGCTTCACTGTCGTGGGCGCCACCACGCGCCTGGCCTTGCTGACGGCGCCCCTGCGCGCGCGCTTCGGCGTCACTTATCGGTTTGACTTCTACGACCAGGCCGCGCTCGAGACGATCGTGCGCCGCGCCGCCGATCTGCTGCAGGTCTCCATCACCCCCGATGGCGCCAGCGAGATCGCCCGTCGCGCGCGCGGCACCCCGCGCGTGGCGCTGCGCCTGTTGCGGCGCGTCCGCGATTACGCTCAGGTTCGCGCTGACGGCGCCATCACGCGCGAGGTGGCTGATCAGGCGTTGCGCCTGCTCGAAGTCGATGAGTTGGGCCTGGACTATCTGGATTACAAAGTGCTCGACGCCCTCATCCGCAAGTTCAACGGCGGCCCCGTCGGCCTGGAGACGATCGCCGCTGCCGTCAGCGAAGAGTCTGATACGATCATGGATGTGGTCGAGCCGTATCTGCTGCAATTGGGGTTCCTGGAACGGACGCCGCGCGGCCGTGTGGCCACACGCGGCGCTTACGCTCACCTCGGCATCCCCTATCCTGAACGACCCGAACAAGCCACCCTGTTTGATTCCAACGCCAAGTAGGGGCAGAAGGCGGGAAAATAAAGAGGATGAAAGAGCGCAGGGACAAAAAAGCGAATCAGCAAGCGACGGCCGATTCGCTGATTCGCCTGCTCGCTGATTCGCTGATTCGCTCTCTCGCCGCTTCGTTCGTGCTTACGTCCATCCATGCTCGTAGCAGGTCTCATACATCGCCACGATGTTCTCCGGCGGGCTGACCGCCTGGATGTTGTGGCAGGGCGCCAGGATATAGCCTCCCCCTGCGCCCAGGACCTCCAGGTTGTAGAGCACCTCCTCGCGAACTTCGTCGACCGTGCCGAACGGCAAGGTGTACTGGTTATCCATCGCGCCGTGGAAGACGAGCCGGTCGCCGAAGTCGCGCTTCAACCCCGCGCGATCCATGTCCTTGCAGCGCCACTGGACGGGATTCAGCACATCGATCCCCAGCTCGATCATGTCCGGGATGATGCGCCGACAATTGCCGTCGTTATGATGAAACACGAAGGCGCCCGCTTGATGCGCCAGGTCGATGATCCGCTTCATCCGAGGCAGCAAAAACTCGTGGATCTGCGCCGGCGAGAACATCAGGTCATCTTGCCCGCCCATGTCCTCGGCGACGTAGGAGATCATCACCTGGCCGGGGATTTGTTCGTAGACGCGACGGCTGTTTTCGTACGCCAGGTCGAACAGCTTATCCAGGCAGTAGTGGACGATCTCGGGATTGAGGACAAGGTCCATGAACGCCTGTTCCTGGCCACGTAGGTTCTTGTAGATGAGGAACGGCTCGGAGCCGCCGCCGCGAATCGGATACATCTCGTTGCCCTTGATTTGCTGCGGGATCTCGCTGTAGTCCCACCAATCGGGATCGGGCCACGTGTAATTGCGCTCGATCTCGGCGACCGAGTTGTATTGCGCCAGCGGATACTCGACCACCTCGCGGTAAACCCCTGTGCCGTAGTCGATGTCCTGGTAACGGCAGCCGAACACGTCGCGGTCGTCGGGGATCGTTGGGCCGACGTAGCGGGGGCCAACGCTGACGACGTAATCGACATGGAACTTCTGGAGCATCTCGCGTACATCGCTGGAGCGCGTGTGCTTCAGCAATTTCTCCGTCGCTTCTGGCGTGGCCCAATAATCCATGGGCACGCGATCAGGCTGGTGACGGGTGAGGACCGCTAGCCAGCGCTCGCGCGGGGTCATCGTCTCTTTGGGCATCGCTGCGCCTCCTCGTGGGAATCTGATGCGATCTGCGTACAACGGGACTGTCTGAGAGCTTGCGGCTCAACTTCCAACCAGGTCCTCGATCTGCGCGCGTGTGCGCGAGCCGTCGTAAGCCAGCACGCGCGCGGCCCATACGAGCGTCTCGCCGGGCGCCAACGCGAGGGCGCGATGGCGCGCCGGATTATAGACGTGTAATCCGTAGTCGCGCGTGAACCAGGGGCAAGGCTCGCTCTGCGGCGCAACGACCACGCCGGCGACGCCTCCCTGGCCGATGGCCCCCTCGATGTTCAGCCAGGGGGACATCCGGTCGAAGCAAGCCGCCTCGCCCTCGTCGCCCGCCGCATTGCGAATCCGCCCGCCGAAGATCGTCTCCCACTGCGGCGGCACGCGCAAACCGATCCCCGACTCTTTGGTCTGACCCAGGCGCGCAGGCGCTGTGGGCGTCGGCGGCGCGAATCGCGAGCGCCAGCTCACCTCGGTATAGCGCGCGGTCTGGCGAAAGTGCACCTGACGCTGCTCGTGGAGCAGCTCAACGCCATCAACGCTCATCCAGCGCGTGGCGTGCGTGAAGAGGACGCCGTCCGCCGTGATCACTGGCGTCAGTTCGCTCAGCGCGGGGACGATCTCCTGACGATGGTGGGCGCGCCCTTCGGAGCCAGCGGCCCACAAGTCGTGGCCATCCACCTCGAGGCCGACGAAGATGCCCTGATGATGCGGGTGATCGGGGGGACACTCCTGCAACACCAGCGCGCCCTGCGGCGTATACAGGGGAAAGACATAGGATCGCAGCGCGTTGGCCGAATAGCCGCCGAGCAATCGACCGTCGCATTGGACCCACCAACGCGTATTGTAGAAGAACGTCGTATAGGCCATCGTGCTAAGCCCTTCCTCGCGGCGCAACGTGCTCTCTCAGAAAGGCGACTCGACTGGCAGGCGCTGCAACGATGCGAGCGCCGCCGTGACTTGAGCCGCCTCTCCTTGGAGGACCAGACGAACGGCCCCTTCGGCGCCGCAGATGCCGCCGGAACCGACGTGACGCGCCGTCACACCGTAGAGCAACGCCAGCGCTTCGATCTCGGTGATGATCTCCCCCGTGATCGGGAAGAGGGCGTAAACGTGGTTGGCCGCCTCTTCGCCCTGGCTCAGCAGGCGCGCCGTCTCCAGGATGTCGTGGGCGACCAGCTTCTCCAGGCCCACGGGGATAATCAACGTCGCCCGCCGCCCCAGGATCGGCCCCAGCGCGCCGCCCACGGTGCCGCCGTTGGGATCGCCGATGCAGACGCCCGCTACTTTCCTGTCGTAGTTGAGGGCGTTGGCCCCTTTGATAAACACGTCGCCGGGGCCGAGCTGGCGCGCCGCCTCGAAGCGGTTCAGGCCTTGAACGATCTCGCCGTCGTGCAGGATGATGTCAGGCAGGTTGGGTTGGCTCAACACGCTGCGGCTGTCGAAGCCGGGAGGCACGACATGGCCGGTGACGTACGCGGCGCGCTGGATCGGATGCCCCAGCACCGCTTCGGCGACGTAGCCGTTGGTCGTGCCGGTGCCGATGATGATCCAGCCGCGTCGCCGCGCGCGCTGGACCGCCGGATGGGCGGCGACTCCTTGCGCGATCAGACGCTTGGATTGGGAGACGGTGAGGACGATGTCGGCCAGCATCAGGCAACTCCTTGCATGGTTTGTGTGCGATCGTCACTGCAGCCAGCGGTCCAGGAACGCGTATGCTTCCGCCTTCACTTCATCAGGGAAGCTGTGTCCCGCGGGGAAGATGATGGCGCGGAAGCGATTGGGCGCGCCCGCGCGCCTGTAGGCCTCCTGCGCGGTCGCCGTCAGCGCGCGCACGCCATCGATGGGGAAGATGCTGTCCTGCTCGCCAGCGGTCAAGAGGAAGGCGCGGGGGGCGATGTCGGCGAGCAACACATCGACATCGCCGACCGTCAAGAGGTCAGGCACGTACATGGCCAGGTTGTGATTGATGCCATCGCGCAGGATCGTGCGCAGCAGGCCGAAGCCGCAGGAGGAGATCGCGGCGCGCACGCGCTCGTCATACCAGGTCAGCCACAAGGTCTCCTGGCCTCCCAGCGAATGGCCGATGGCCCCCAGGCGCTGGGGATTGACGTCGGGGAGGCTCGTCAGCAGGTCTACGGCGCAGGTCAGGTCGTGTAGATACTTGGTCTGCAAGCAGGAGCCGGCGACGATACGCCTGGTGAACTCGAAGCGCTCGTATCCCTGATCTTGCAGATGGCCTCCCTCCACGCGCACATATTCTGGCGGGCGACGATCCTCGAAGCACAGATGATCCGGGCAGAGGACGACGTAACCGCGTCGGCAGAGGTCGAGGCCATAGTGGTACATGCGGTTGGCGCTGAGGCCGGCAGGCTCGGATTTGCCCAGGTAATACTGGCCAGCATGTTGGTGGCTGGCGACGATGCACGGCCAACCGCCCGCGGGAGGGGCGCCGATCGGGCGCAGCAACCAGGCCGCCACCCGTTCGTCAGGCTCGACGGCATAAGTGACGAGCGTGCGCGTGTGGTCGCCCTGATCGGTGGGGGGCCCAAATGTGGGCGCCAGCGGCGCACGTTCAGGGAACCGCCCCAGGCGCGCCAGAATCTCGCGACGCAGCATCGGATCGCTCACAGAAGTAAGCTCCTTTCTACGGGAAGTTCAGACGCCGATCCCGCGCAAGTATAGCAGATACATACCGCTGAGGTATACGACGAGGATCAGGATTGCGTCGATGGTCAACCAGGTGGGCCGCCAGTTGACCCGGCTCAGGTTGCCGACGAGGGCGATGTTGGTGAGCAGCAGCCCCAACAATGCTACCAGGGCGAAATCGGGATCGATGGCGCCCAGGATCGGCCCCAGGAAATAGACCAGATCGGCGACGCCGAGGACGAGCAGGTTGAGGATGCTGCTGCCGAACAGATTATCGTCGAGAACACAAGTTAACAGGTACATGCCGGGCCTTCTCCTGGGGGCTGGCTGGCCGCGGCGACTAGAGGTGCGTCATCTGCGTGGCTTCGAGCACGAACACGGTCGCGCTGTAGGCGGGCATGCCAGCGGCGATCGGGCTTTCCTCTTCGCGGGGGCGGCAGCTAGCCTGGATGAGGCGGATCACCTCGTCGACCTGGGCCTCTTCGACCCCGACCAGCAGTGTGGCGTTGCCGCGACGCAGAAAAGCGCCTGCGGTATTGATGCGCGTGACCCGATACCCTTGCGCCAGCAGCGCACGCGTGATCGGATCGGCGTCTTCGTTTTGGACGATCGCCAGCACAAGGTTCATGGGATTCTCTCCTGGGGCATGTTCAACAGGAGCCTGGAATTCGTAGGTCGGCTGCGCGTCGCCGCCGCGGAGCCGCGCGAACCGTCTGACCGGCAAGTGAAAGACCGTCGCTCCGCCGATCACGATCTCCAGGGGCGTAGCAACTGCCAGGGACGGGTGCATGGGTTCCGTTGTCATGGGCAGCGGATTGATGAAGCTACGGCGCGTCTGGCAGGTGGCGCGAATGATCGCCATCACCTGGTCGACGCGCTCGTCCTCGACGCCCAGCAGGATGGTGACGTTCCCGCGTTCCAGGAATCCGCCGACGGTGTTGATGCGTGTGACGCGAAATCCCTGTCCGGTCAGCCGATCGCAGAGAAGATCGGCGTCTTCGCTCTGTACGATCGCAAGCAAAAGCTGCATCGTCGCCTCCTCTGGCAGGATCCGGCATGGGCCGGCTGCCTCAAGCGAATCCAAGACGACTTGACCGCGTCGGCCCCTCCTCCTGGCCTGTCGACGCCAGGAACGAGTACACCTTCCACTGGATCGCGTTGACTGCTGCCAACGCGCCAGAGACGCAGCGCAACGTCAGCCCGATAGGCGGCTGGAAGCAGGAAAGGCAGAAGCTCACAAGGAGAGTCGATCGCCGATCCAGTTCGTATCCAGGGACGCGGCGCTCGCCCAGCGGATGGCCAGGCGCGTCTCTGCCTCTTCCGGGCGCCTGCGGGGTTAGCTGACGGGTTCGGGCTGGAAGATGAACCCTACGCGGCCGGACCGCGATTCACCCCAGAACATGGGTCCCCCGCCTCCCCTTCGGGAGTTCGGCAGGCATCCTGATTATACCGAGGTAGCGGAGGTAGGGCAAGCGCTCTCTGTGGACAGGGCGCATTTCAGTTCGGTGGCGAATTATAGGCTTGCCGCCAGCGCTCATCAAAGTCGTTTGGGTGCGCCAGAACGCGCGATCGTATCACGATCCTCTGGATTGTGGGGCGCGGCGCAGTGCAATCCGGAGGATTGCGATACGGCCACACGTACAGGCAATGGCGAATGAGCAATCAGAGACGCCACCTCTTCCAAAAAACCGAAATACACCCCTGTGGACGGGTCCACTGCAGATTGGAGGCGCGTCGGGGGCGCTGCCCAGAAATCGTCGCGGTAGAAAGCAGGGCTTGCGTCCAGGGGGCCTGGCCACAAGGCTGAGGAAACTGTCATGGATTCCGTTCGGTAGATCGTTCAGGCAGCGGCTGAGGCGGCCCAAACACGCGGGCGATCGTCCACCCCTTGCAGGATGACGAAAGCGATGGCGATGAAGATCAGAAGCGTGAAGATGGCTGCCGGGCGTCCCCATTTCAGCCCATCCGTGACCAACCCCCAGGTCGCCGGGCCGATCACGCTGGCGAAGCGGCCCACCATCGAGTATAGCCCGTAGAACTCGCCTACCTGGTTGGGAGGCGTCAACCGTAGCAGGTAGGGACGGTCTGAGGCCCAGGTGCCCCCCAGGGCGACGCCAGCGCTGCAACTGACGAGCCAGAAGAGGGTCGCAGGCAGATCGAACACGGCGATCGCGATCGCCAGCGCCATGGCGGCCATCCACAGCATCAATACCATGTTGAGGCTGCGTTTGGGGCCGATGCGATCGACGACCACTCCCCACCCCAGCCCGCCCGCGACCGCGGCGACGATCGAGACGAGGAGGACGATCTGCGCCTGGGTGCTGGTGAACCCGACCTCATTGGTGACGTACACTCCCATGAACACGATGATGGTATTGACCGGGTCGGTGTAGAAGAAATGGCCAACCAGGAAACGCACCAGGCCAGGGAAGCGACGGGCATGGGCGAAGGTGGTCGTCACCTGACGCAGGGCGCTGCTCAGGGTCTCGCGCGTCAGCGGGCGCGCCCGGGCGGAAGGCGGCTCTTTCACGAAGAAAAAGCAGGGCAGCGCGAACAGCAGGAAGAGAAGGGCGCTCAGGCGAAAGACGCCGACGTAGCCGATCCGGTCAAGTAAGAGCAGCCCGCTGCCTACGCCGATGAACGATCCCAGATAGCCCAGCCCGATCCCCAGTCCCCCAACCTTGCCGCGGCTGTGCTCCGTGCTCACCACAGGCAGCAGCGCGTCGTAGAACACAAGCCCGGCCTGGAACATGTAGTTGGCGACGATGAAGAGGAGGAGCGAGGGGGTCAGCCCTCCCAGGCCGAGAAGCGCGGTGAAGGCCACGCACAGCAGCGTGGTCGCCACCAAAAAGGGGATGCGTCGCGCTGCCTGGTCCGAGATCGCTCCCAAGAAAGGAGCAGTCAGAAACATCAGCCCCATCGAGAGGCTGTTGGCTGCGCCATAGGCGGCGTCCGATCCTCCCATGGCGTTGACGACCCACAACGAGAAGTAGAGGGAGACGATGTTCATCGAGAAGATCGTGTTGGCCAGGTCGTAGAGCGCCCAGGAGGTGACGGCCAGGCGGCTGACGCGCGGCGGTTCATGGTTCACCATAGGGAAGGCAACCTTTCAACGAGAAGCGAGGCGATATAGGTCGTCGGGATCACGAAGAAGAGGCTGTCCAGGCGGTCGAGGGCGCCGCCATGGCCGGGGATGAGGCGGCTGGCGTCTTTGGCGCCAACCTGCCGCTTGATCATCGACTCGGCCAGGTCGCCCAGGGCGGCCAGGACGCACAGGACAGCAGCGAGGGTTGTCGCCAGCGGCCACGGCAGGCCGATCAGCGCGACGGCGATCGGCGCGCCGAGTGCTACGCCGACGATCCATCCTCCCACTGCCCCCTCCCAGGTCTTCTTGGGGCTGAGCCGCGGCGCCAGCTTGCGTCGCCCCCAACGGATGCCGATGAAATAGGCGCCCGTGTCGGTGATCCAGGTGATGAGAAGCCCTGTCATCAGCCAGGCCAGGCCGTGGGGCTGTCGTCGTAAGGCGACGAAGGCGGCCAAGGACAGGCCCACATAAAGCGCGCCCGCGGTCGTCCATGCCCAGCTCAGCGCCGGGTTCTGCAGGCGCCCGTAGATGGCGACCTCGAGCAGGGAGACGATCAAGCTGGCGATCAACCCTCCCAGGAGGACGAGGGAAAGGGGTAGCCAGCGCGGCCAGAAGCTGCTGGCGATGAGGACCAGCGTCCACGCGAGCATGACCCAACGATGGGGGGGGTAGCCGCCGCAGCGCAGCAGGTTCGCCAGCTCACGGCTGGCGAGCACGGCGACCAGGGCGATGAAGCCCAGCCACCAGTAACCGCCCAGATAGGCCAGCCCGCAGACGAGAGGGATCAGGACAAGGGCGCTGAGGAAACGGTGGCGGAGCAAGGGGGCCTCAGAAGTGAGGAGGGAGAGATCAGCCCGGGATCGGGACTTTGCCGAAGCGGCGCTCGCGTTGGGCGTACTCTACCAGGGCCTTGCGCAGCTCCTCCTGATCGAAATCGGGCCAGTACGTTGAGGTCGCATAATACTCTGCGTACGCCGCCTGCCAGATCAAAAAGTTGCTCAGGCGGTATTCGCCGCCCGTGCGGATGATCAGGTCAGGGTCGGGAAGGCCGCCAGTGTACAAGTAGCGGCTGAACAACTCCTCGGTAAGCTCCTCCGGACGCACACCGTCGGCCATCAGATGGCGGATGGCGTCGAGGATCTCGGCGCGGCCGCCGTAGTTGAAGGCGACGTTGAGGGTGATGCGATCGTTGTGGCGAGTCAATTCGACGGCGCCGCGAATCTGTTCTTGCAAGAATGGGTCGATGCCGGAGAGCCGTCCGCTGTGGAGGATGCGCACGCCGTTGCGGTGGAGTTCGTGGAGCTGGCGCTGGATCGTCTCGTTGAGGAGGCGCATCAATCCCTGGACCTCGTCGGGGGGGCGCGCCCAGTTCTCGGTCGAAAAGGCGTAGATGGTGAGGACTTTGATGCCGAACTTCACGCATCCTTCGAGGACGCGTCGGATATTTTCGGTGCCAGCGCGATGACCGACCAGGCGCGGCAGGCCGCGGGCGCGCGCCCAGCGCCCGTTGCCGTCCATGATGATCCCCACATGATGGGGGATGCGCTGCAGCTCTTGTTCGCCCACAGCCCGCCTCCTGGAGTCAGACCTCCATGATCTCGGCTTCCTTGGCCTTGCCCACCTCGTCGACGCGTTCGATGTAGCGGTCGGTCAGCTCCTGCATCTCTTCGATCCCGCGGTGGAGGTCGTCTTCCGAGATCATCTTCTCTTTTTCGAACTCGCGCAGGTCGTTGATGCTATCGCGACGGATGTTGCGGATGGCCACGCGCCCCTCTTCCACGCGTCGCGCGACCAGCTTAACCAGCTCGCGACGTCGTTCTTCGGTCAGACGTGGGATGTTCAGGCGGATCAGTTTGCCATCGTTGGACGGGGTCAGCCCCAAGTCGGATTTCAAGATCGCCTTCTCGATCGCCCCGATGTCGCTGGGGCTGAACGGGCGGATCGTCAGCAGGCGCGGCTCGGGAGCGGAGATGGTGGCCAACTGCTGGAGGGGCGTGGGGACGCCGTAATACTCGACGGGCAAACGTTCGATCAGGGCGGGGGAAGCGCGCCCGGTGCGCACGGTGCGCAGGTCTTCCTGCAACGCTTCCACCGCCTTCCGCATCCGCTCTTCCGCCTCGCGAAGCACATCGTTGATCATGGCCTATCTCCTGAGTGCGTGGCTGGGTTCAGGCGATCACCGTGCCCACCGGCTCTCCCTGCACAACTCGCTCCAGGCTGCCGGGCGCCCACAGGTCGACGACATAGATCGGCAGATCGTTGTCCATGCACAGCGTGATCGCTGTGCTGTCCATGATACCGACGCGCATGTTGAGAGCCTCGATGTAGGAGAGCCGATCGAAACGTTTGGCTGTGGGATCGAGCAACGGATCGCGATCGTAGACGGCGTCGACCTTGGTGGCTTTGATGAGGACCTCGGCGTCGATCTCCATCGCGCGCAGAGCCGCCGCCGTATCGGTCGTGAAGTAGGGGTTGCCGGTGCCGGCCCCCAGGATGACGACATAGCCTTTCTCGAGCTGGCTGATGGCGCGGCGTCGGATGTAAGGCTCGGCGATGGCGCGCATCTCGATCGCTGTCTGCACGCGGGTGGTGGCGCCCAGGCGCTCCAGGGCGTCTTGCAAAGCCAGCGAATTCATGACTGTGGCCAGCATCCCCATATGGTCCGCCGTCGAGCGATCCATCCCGTGTTCGAGGCCGTCCTTGCCGCGCCAGATGTTGCCAGCGCCCAGGACGACAGCGACCTGAACCCCCATGTTGCGCAGGTGGATGATCCGCGTCGCGACCTCGGTCGCGCTGGCGGGGTCGATCCCGAACCCGCCAGGCCCGGCCAGCGCCTCCCCACCGAGCTTCAACAGGATGCGTCGGTACTTCAGCTCTGCCATGCGTCCTACCTCGGGAAGAGAATCTGCGGTCTTTGCCTCACTGTCCAATCTCATAGCGCACGAAGCGTCGCACGATGATGTTCTCGCCCATCTTGGCGATCGCCTGCTTGATCAGGTTCTCGACAGTGAGCGCTTCATCCCGAATGAAATTCTGGCGGAGGAGGCATGTCTCATCGTAGAATTTGGCGAGCTTGCCTTCGACGATGCGCTCGACGACGGCGGCCGGCTTGTCCGATCCAGCGATCTCCGCCAGGGCCTCTTGCTTCACGCGTTCGACGACCTCGGCGGGAACGTCTTCCGGTTTGACATAAAGCGGCGCGGCGGCCACGACCTGCATCGCCAGGTCCCTGGCCAACTGCTGGAAGTCGGGCGTGCGGGCCACGAAATCGGTCTCGCAGTTCAGCTCGACCAGCGCCGCCACCTTAGCGCCGGTATGGATATAAGAGCCGATGATGCCCTCGCGCGCCTCGCGGCTGGCTTTCTTCTCGGCGGCGGCCAGCCCCTTTTGTCGTAACAACTCTACGGCCTTCTGAAAGTCGCCGTTCGTCTTCTCCAGGGCGTTGCGGCAATCCAAAACGCCAGCGCCGGTCTCAGCGCGTAGCTGTTTCACCATGTCGGCTGTGATGGCCATGATCCTCGCTCCTTGTGCACAGAGATCTTCTTGGTGGTTTCCATGAAAAAGGCCGGGGGTCCGGCCTTTTCCTGATCACTCCTCGTACTCCTCGTCGTACCCGGCGTCGGCCGTCTCCTCTGCCTCAGCAAAGACCTCGGCTGCGGCGGCCTCTTCGTCCTCATCCAGCTCGAGGATCTCCTCGCCTTCTTCCTCGGTCTCTTCCACGGTTTCTTCCTCTAAGAGGCCGACCTCCTCCTCATACTCTGCGAAGGCGCCAGCGCGGATCTTGGCCAGCGTCGAGGGGCCGAGCAACTGTTCTTCCTCTCCTGCCTCTTCTTCCTCGCCGACAGTGGCGGCGCGAATCTGGCGTCCCTCGATGACGGCGTCGGCGATCTTGCCCGTGATCAGCTTGATGGCCCGAATGGCGTCGTCGTTAGAGGGGATGACATAGTCGATGGGGTCGGGGTCACAGTTGGTGTCAACCATCGCTATGATAGGAATGTTCAGCTTGCGCGCTTCCTGAACGGCCAGGTCCTCGCGGCGCACGTCGATCAGGAAAAGAAGGTTGGGCAGGCGACGCATCGAGCGCAAGCCGCCGATGCGTCGGTAGAGTTTGACCAACTCGCGGCTGAGGATGAGCGCCTCTTTCTTGGGCAACGTCTCCAGCTCGCCGTTGTCGCGGCGACGCTCAAGCTCCACCATGTAATCGATGCGCTGGCGGATCGTGCGGAAGTTGGTGAGCATGCCGCCCAGCCAGCGTTGATCGACGTACGGCATCCCGCAGCGCTCCGCTTCGCTGCGGATGGTCTCCTGAGCCTGCTTCTTGGTTCCCACGAAGAGGATGGTCCCGCCCTCAGCGGCCGTATCGCGGGCCACCTTGTAGGCCTGGTCCAGGCGCGCCATCGTCTGCTGCAGGTCGATAATGTGGATGCCGTTGCGCTCGGTGAAGATGTACTGCTTCATCTTCGGGTTCCAGCGCCGCATCCGGTGCCCAAAGTGGACGCCTGCTTCCAGAAGCTGTTTCATCGTTACGACTGCCACCTGTGATTCCTCCTTGCGTTGTGCCTCCATCCCTCGACCCTGCGCCCAACCGTCCAGCCATTGTGGTGGCCCGACGGCACGCTGGCCACAAGCTCCCGCAGTCTGGGATGAGGAATGTGTGTGTTGGTCGCTCGCTCTGGCAAGCGACTGGGCGTTTCAGCGCCCAAGCGAAAAGTATATCATAAGTTGAGGGCATATCCAAACCGTGTTATACTCGGCCGCCGAGGAGGATGCGATGTCGATCGACGCCCGACTGTTGGAGATCCTGCGTTGTCCTGCCTGCGTGAGCGGACCAGGCCGCCGTCAGGGACCCGATCCCGGTCGCCTCGCGCTCGTGCGCGAGACATGGCTGGTCTGTCAGGAAGAGGGGTGCGGCCGCAAGTATCCGATCAAGGACGGCATCCCGGTGATGCTGATCGATGAAGGGGACAAATGGATCGGCACGCCGGTCGATCGTCTGCCAGTCCCTGCCTCCGGCTGATCGGTCGCGCTGTCGCTATTCTTCCGCCAATTCAGGCAGCGGCGGCGCGAGCAGGCGCACGTTGCGTCCCTCCTTGACGATGCGGTAGCGGTCGAAATCGTTGGCGACGACGGTCGCTGGGAAGATGGGGAGCGCCTCGTCGAGGACGCGCCGCGCGCCGTAGCGTCGCGAGATGTGCGTGAGGATCAGTTGCTTGACGCCAGCGGCTTTGGCCAGCCAGGCCGCCTGGGCAGCTGTGAGATGGCCGAATTTGCGCGCCATCTCGGCTTCTTCGTTGCAATAGGTGGCCTCGATCACGAGGGCGTCGGCGTCCCCTGCCGGCTCCACCAGATTGTCGACCCGCCCGGCGTCCCCCACGAACACCAGCTTGGCGCCGCGCGTCTCCGGCCCCAACACGTCATCAGGATGGATCACGCGTCCATCGGGCAGGGTGATCGGCTGGCCCTGCACCAACAGCCGCCGCTCGGGTCCAGCCGGCACCCCCAACGCCTCTGCGCGATCGGACAGAAAGGGACGCCGCGCGCGTTCGGTGAAGGTGTAGCCGAAGCAGCCCGGGCCGCGATGCTCGACCGGGAAAGCGCTCAAGGTGAACCCATCCTCCTCGAAGATCACCCCCGGCTCGATGTCGTGATAGTGCATCGTCAAGGGAAGGTGGCCGATGCCGAAGACGACGTCCATGAGCGCTTTGACGCGCTGCAACGCCCATTGGCCGCCGTACAGGTCCAGACGATTGATCATCTCCCAGCGCCCGAACGTCGAGGCCAGCCCGCCCAGCCCCAGGATATGGTCGAGATGTCCATGCGTCAGCAAGATGCGATCAAGGCGGCGAAAGCCGAGGCCGCTGTGCAGCAACTGGCGCTGCGTCCCTTCCCCGCAGTCGATCATGAACCGGTATTCTTTGTGAAGGACCACAGCTGACGAAAGCCCACGATGCACGGTGGGGGCGGAGGCGGATGTGCCCAGGAAGATCAGTTCGAACATGAAAGCTGGCCCCTTCCCTTCATAGTTCCGCCAAGACATGCGCGAGATCGCGTCGAAACTGCGGCCCGCTCAGCTCGCGCCAGAGGGGGGGGAACGTGGCGAGGAGGCGGGCCATCTCCTCGCGTTTGACCTGGAGCAGGTGTTGGGCGCCGCTCAGGTCGATCTCCTCATGAGTGCGGCGAGCTCGGCGCGTGCGGCGCTCCATGAAGTCGCGGATCAGGCCGATGGCGACGTCAGCGTCGTGCAATTCCCCCAGATGGTCTTGCGCTTTGACCACCAGCTCGATCAATGGCGTGACGGCAGGCGGAAGCGTCTCCCGAAAAAACTCGAGGGTGTAGCGCAACCGTTTGCATTCGATGCGCAGCGCGTGCAGGGTCGCGATCGGCAGCGTTTCATAATTGGCCGAAGGATCGGCTGGCAGGACCGTCTCATAGGCGCGCACGGCGGCGTAGCGTTGCCAGACCTGGACTGGCGCCAGGTGGCGGACTTGCGTTGGCGCAAGGACATCCTCTGGCTCGGCGAGGATCCCCTTGTCCGAGCTTTCCAGGAACTCGCGGAACCGTTCGACAAAGCGGCGATATTTGCGGCTATCCAGGTAGGCGAGCAGGGCGCCGCGCGCGACCACGCGCTGCTTGCGCCAGGAACTCAGCAACGGCGCGAGAGACGCCTGTTCGGCGGCAGGCAGCGGCGCCAGGGTAAGCTCCAAGCGGCCAATGAGGACGTCCAGGTCGCGCACAGCTCCCAACACGGCCGCAGTCAGGCGCAGGCCGCGACGATGGGGGCGCGTGACGGTCGGATCGAAGAACGGCCCGAAGACGCGGAAGGCGGCCCGCATGCGGCGTGTGGCGACGCGCATATCGTGCAGCGCTTCGGGATCGCGGCCCTCGCGCGTGCCTGGCTCGTGCTGCAACATGCGCTGAAAATGGAAGCGAAGCACTTTGCGTCCAGCCTCGGCCATGGGGTCGTCGGGCGCGAGGCCGGGGCCAGCGGGAGCCGTCCGTCGCTCAGAAGCGTTGTGAGCGTTCATAGGGCAACCGCTCCTGCCGCGCGCCAGCGCAGCGCGCGTTCGAACTTGGACTGCGGCTGTGTCTGTAGGGGGAAATGGGCCAATAAGCTGGCGCACAAGCTATGCAGATCGTCTTCTACCCCTTCCTTTGTCAGCTCGATCTCCAGCTCCAGCCAACCGGTGTGATGCGACCCCGCGACCAGGGAAATCCGGTCGAGCGAGAGAACGGCGACGATATGCTCTGCTTTTTGCACGCGACGCCGAGCGCGAGTCTGTCGCAGTTCGAAGAGCAGGCGCAGCGGTTGACCTCGACTCAAAGTGCGCATAAGCTCGCGAATAGGTCCCTCTGGCCAGTCATCTGGCTCCATGGGCGCTGGCAGAGGCGTCTCGATCTCCTGGCGGCGATGGATGCTGCCGTCGGCGACGCCCATCGTCTCTTTCAGCGAGGCCAGGGCGCTGCCATCTTCCTGGCGTACGCGACAGGCATAGCCTGCGCGCAGCAGATCATGGCCCTCTGTGTCGTAGTAGCGATCGACGACGACGGCGGTTGGCAGCATGCGAAGATCGTAAGGCGACAGATGGTCGAGAGTAAGCAGCCGCTCAAAAACGTCTTCGTCAGCGATCGTGAATTTGGCCTCGATCTCGATGTTCATGCAACCTCAGCACAAAGTCCTGTGAGGATAGTATACCCGAATCGCGCGCGAATCGCTAAACCGCCTGTGGTATCCTGCTTTGCGGCCGGGGAAGTCATCCACGAGTTTGCTTGCGCGCGCGCCGATCGAGTAGGCCCGTGTTGGGCGGGCGGCGCGCGGAGGGTGATCGAACAGGGCCGTATCGAGATCGCGCGCCGTCCTGGTCTTCTCCTCGCTGGTCTCGATACGGGCTGCGCCAGGCGGCTGGATTCGCAGGGTTGTTCTCGGCGCAGCCCTACTAGACCAGCG
>FWPU01000431.1_pt1 | contig 114492 bp, 95 predicted proteins | sample 2228361 | NCBI WGS metagenome assembly FWPU01 (sample SAMEA103939777, study PRJEB20133) | metagenome | reverse complement strand
CCCGGCGACCGGATAGAATACGTCATAGACGATGTCGGGGCGCTGCAAAGCCAGATGGCAGGCCACGCCCAGATCGTAGCGGTCCACAAACCCTGTGGGCGCGAAGGGGAACTGCTCCCCCGGTGCCGACAGAGGAGTGCCGAATTTGGTGAGGCCGGAAGGGCCATCCACCACCCAACATGGCCGCAGCACCTTCACCGACAGGCCATAAGTGCGGGCATAGAACTCGCAAAGTTGCTCCTGTAAGTGCTTGACAAAACTGTAGTGGCCTTGGAAATCGGGCGGGGTGTGGGCATCTACCCGGAACTCGTGCACAGAGTTGTCGGGGCCGATCAGGTGGCCGAGGACTACGGCGGTGCTGCTGATGAGCACGAACTGACGGGCCCTACGCTGGCGCGCCGCCTCCAACAGATTCACAGTACCGATGATATTGGCTTCGTAGTATCGTACGTGATTATCCTGGAACGGACCGCCCGGCCGGCGCGGCTCCGTGGGATCGTACCGGCTAATGGCCGCGTGTACCACCGCCTGGCAACCTTCCAGCAGCGAGAAAAGCAACTGGGGGTCGGTGATGCCTCCCTGTACTTCGCGATGCTTTGCCTGATCCCGATAGCCGTCGGGCAGAGGCGAAATATCCAGACCCACGACCTCGTGCCCCTGCTCCAGCAAGGCCCGCACCATCGCCACGCCGCAGTAGCCGCGGCTCCCCGTGACAAGTATCTTCATGTTACACCACTTGATACCGTATCGGCAATTCCCGGAACGTGTAGCGCGGCTGCCACCCTAATTCTTGCCGGATGTGCGCCACGTCAAAAAAACGCTCTGCCTCCGGCCCGGCTACGGGATAGAAGACATCATAAGTGATATCGGGACGCTGCAACGCCAGATGGCACGCCTCTCCCAGGTCATAGCGGTCCACCAAGCCTGTGGGCGTCAGGGGATGTGTATCCTCGGTCAGAGGCGTGCCGAACCGCGTGCGGAAGTTTGCGCCGTCCACGATCCACCAGGGACGAAAAACAACGACCGACATGTTGTGTTGCCGTGCGTAGAATTCGCCCAGTTCTTCCTGCATATGCTTGACAAGGCCGTAGAAACTGTGGTATTTGGGCGGCGTTTTCGCATCCACTTTGAATCCGCGGGCGATCATCGGCTGATCCCAATCGGCAATGTAATCCAGGATCACCGCGCCGCTGCTCATGATGATAACCTGGCGCACGCCACATTGTCGGGCCACATCCAGCAGATATTGCGTGCCGGAAACATAGACCCGGTGCATCGCCACGTTGTCATGATCCCTCCCCGCCACCGAGTGCACGATCGCATCAATGCCATCCATCGCGGAGAGGATGGACAGGGGATCGGTGATATCGCCCCGTACCTCGCGAAGGTTCCCGCGCCTTATGCTATCCTCCGGCACGGGCGATAGATCAAACCCCACTACCTCATATCCATGATCCAGTAGGTTGGGCACGATTCCGGCTCCGGCCCAACCGCGGCTCCCGGTGACCAATATCCTCATACGCGCGCCCACACCTCAGCGATGATTCGCATTCGTTCCGGCGGTAGGTGCTCCAGGCCGCCGAGCATGACGCCATCCAGACCATTCTCAACGATCGCCGTGCACACCGTTCTGATACCGTCGTCGTCAAGCGAAGGTAGGCTGACCGGCGGGTAGAGCGCGGGGCCATGCGGTCGGGCCTGCGCTAATCGTTCTACCTCCCTCTTCTGCACCTGCGCCAGGAGCGTGTTAGTGGGATGCTCCAGTTCTCGGACGGTCTCCGGCAAAGCGAGCCCTTCGTAGCCGATGAGGCGGTACAGGCCGCGCAAGACCCGTCGCTCGTCCAGCGCGGGCCACTGATACAGGAGCGCGCGCGTCCATTCGCGGCAGGCATCCAGGCCCACATTCCCCCAGCCGATGAGTCCAAAGCCGCCCATGAAGAAATCCAGCGACGCCAGGTCATCGTAGGCGTGCCCGCCCAGGAGCGCGACCGACGGCGGGAAGACGTCAATGCCGAAGCGGAAGGGCCGTTGTGCAGCCTCGCGCGTGGCTTTTGCCATCTTCACCAGCGGCTCCGCCAGCAAGCGCGCCCGCAGGTGGAACCAACGGCCGGCCGCCGAGCCTCCCAATAACGCATCAAGGGCTGCCAGCAGCGAGGGCGCGTTATCCAGGGCGGCTTGAATCGTCGCGGCAGGTTCCCTCCTGACGCGTTCCCAAGCGGCGATGATGGCTTCCGCCAACCCCGGCAGGTCAATGCCCCAGGCCGCAGCGTGACGCGTGCAATCGGGACAGGCACAAGCCAGCAGGTTGGGGATGCTGGCGGGGGGCAGGTAGCGCGCGTGGTCTAGTTCTATACCATCCGTAGGATAGCGCGCGGCCACCTCGCGCAGGCATTCGGTGACCCAGGCGTGCAGATGCGGCTTGCTGGGGCAGAAACAGTCGCCCCAGACCTCTTCTTCCACAGGAAGGGGACGACCCCAAAGATCGCGCAAGGCCAGTTCTGGGTAGAGGATGGCTCCATAACTCCACAGCCCCGCGTGCCCCCACATCTCCACGCCGAGTTTGTGCCCCACTTCCAGGGCAACGCACAGGTCGCTATCGTCCGCATCGCCCAGGATGCCTGGCAATACCGGGAAGGCTTCTTCCTTAAGGTGGCGCATCTGGCGGTGGCGAGAGAGGAGAGGTCGCTCGCGCCAGTCGCGTAGGGGGCTGGCACGCCAGACCTCCTCGGAGAGCCGATAGCCCGCCGTATGAAAGCGATGGCTCTCCAGCAAGACCAGGTTAACGCCGACGCCGTCCTGTAATTCGGCCAGCCGGTTGGGGTTTTGGCCCAGCGTCTCCAGGTCCGCAAACCAGCCGATGCGGAAGGCCTTGTCGGTCTTGTTGATTGCCATCAACGCGTTCCATCGCTGACGACGAAGGGATGCCGGGCCATCGCCTCGTCGTTCAATTCCACGCCCAATCCGGGCCGCGTCGGGAGTTCCAAGTAACCGTTGCGAACTTTCAGGGTTTCCTGCACCATCTCTTGGTGACGCCGTTCCTCATCGGGCGATCCGCTCGTTTCCATGATGAGGAAATTCGGGATGGACGCCGCGACGTGGGCGGTCATGGCCGTGGCGACGGGGCCGTTGGGGTTGTGTGGCGCGACGGCTATGTAATAGGCTTCGGCCATTGCCGCGATCTTCTTCGCCTCCATGATGCCGCCGCAGTTGCAGACATCCGGCTGAATAATGGCAACCGCGTGTTTTTCCAGGAAGGGACGGAAGGCGTACTTGGTGATGAGCCGCTCGCCGCAGGCCAGAGGCGTGCGCACGGCGCGGGCCACGACCGCATACGCCTCGGGGTTCTCCGGCGGCAAAGGCTCTTCCACGAACATCAGGTCCAGTTCGTCCAGGGGCGCGATAAAGCGGATCGCGTTAGCCGCGCTGAAGCGCCCATGAATGTCAATGGCGATGTCCATATCCCAGCCTACCGCCTGCCGAATAGCAGCCAACCGTTGGTAAGTTTCCTTGATGATGATGGGCGATAACCCTTCGGTTTCTTTGACGGTGGGCCCGTAGTGCTTGCTTGCCAATCCTAGTTTAATCGCCGTATAGCCCTGCTCTTTGGCCGCCAAGGCCGCTTCTGCCCAGGCCGCGGGCGATGCATCGGTGCCGGCACCGATCCAACGATAGACGCGAATCTTATCGCGTGTGGGGCCGCCCAGGAGCTTATAGACCGGCAGCCCTACTTTCTTGCCCAGGATGTCCCACATGGCGGCTTCCACGGCGCTGATGGCCGATCCCAGCATCGGCCCTCCTACCCAGAAGGCGTCGCGATACATCTTCTCCACGTGGTCCTCAATGCAGGTAGGGTCTTTGCCCAGGAGAAAACGGATCAGTTCATCCACCGAGGCTTTGAGGGCGCGTTCCTTGCGTTTGATGGTTGTCTCGGAGATGCCGGTGATCTCCTCGTCGGTGTATATCTTGGTGAAGAGCCAGTTGCGGAAACCGGCTTCCACCAGGAAAGTCTCTATCTTGTCAATCTTCATGGGGGTTATCTCTTGTCGTCATTCGGTTGATGGGGAGCGGTGGTCACATGGACCTCTCTCCACCCCCTACCCCCTTCCTCTCCCCGATCGGGAGAGAGGAAGGGGCGAAGGGGAAGAAGAGAAGTTAAAGACGAGGGTGATACGATTCAGTCCGCCAGGCCCGCGACATCGGCAGCACCCCCCAGCGCGCCATCGGGTGCGGGCCGATGGATGACCGGCGGCTTCACATAGCGGCTCACCAGGTCGGCCGTGTTGGTCACCGCGAGCTTCTGGAAGAAGAAGGCGAACTTCTCTTCCAATGCCTCGTCCAGAGCCCGGCGCACATCTGAAGGGAGGCCCCACCATTCGGCTTTGAAGGGCCCGATGGACTTCTTGCGGGTCTTGTAGTAGAACTGCTCGTCCGTCTCGCCCGGCGTGCGCTCGTCGGCACACTCCTTCGCTACCCAATGGTACATTTGCTGTTTGAGTTCGGCGGGAAGGGCCGGATGGTCAAATAGAAGGTTCTGGAAACCGGTCGCCAGGTGTATTTCCGCCGTCTCGGTGGCAGGGAACCGGTCAAAGGCGACCTCCGGCAAGGTGGACGCGCCGTGTTGCACGGCTCCGCTCAGGCCGTAGGCGCGTTGCGCCACTTTGGAGAGGTGCTCAAGGGTTTCAAAATCCAAGGCTACGTCCTTTGCCAGAGTGCCATCGGGCAATACGAAGCCGCCGTGCTTGGTGCCGGTCTGAATGCTGACCTTGCTCAGGCCTGCCATGTTGTTGCCCCGCATCTTTAGGACGCGGTTGTAACCATCCAGATAGGCCCGCAGCTCTTCCTCGGTGCTGTTCTTGCCGCCTACCTCGCCGATCTCGCCGCCGATAGAGACGGTGATGCCCTTCGGTTCTCGCTCGCGGATGAATTGGGTCATCTCTACCGATAGCTCGTAGTTGAGTCTTTGTTGCTCGTCAAGGGTGGGTTGCTTCAGATCTACCAGCGTGGAGGCATCCACGTCGATGTTGTAGAAGCCGGCAGCCAACGCCTCGGCGGTGGCGGTTTGCACGACGTTCAGTTCTGCGGCAGGGTCTTTGGCGTATTTCTTGGCGTTGAACTGGAAATGGTCGCCCTGAATGAAGAGCGGGCCCCGATAGCCCTCGCGGATGGCCGCGGCGATGACACAAGCGGCAAACTCGGCCGGCTTCTGGTCGGTGTAGCCGATCTCGGAGCGGGAGATCTCAAAGATGAGTGCTCCCACGTTGTGTTCAATGGCGGCCCGCAGCGCGGCCCGTGCCGTGTAGTAAGTGGCCACGCGCACGTTGATGGCCGGCACGGTGAAGCCGCCGCATTCGCCCCGTCCACGGGCCATGTAGAGGTCATGGATGCTGGCAGGGCGCGCGCCCAGGGTTTGGCCTAACTCCCAGATGACCCACCGCGCGTAATCTCGCACCTTGTCTGTGGCAAAGACCGCATCTCGCGCGAGGGCATCTATGATAGGCCCTCGCACCTGTTTCTCATCTAACACCGCCAATGTGCCGTCAGAGCGAAAACGCACTGCTCCGCGCAACGCATTCCGCAACTCATAGACCGACTCATGAATCATCTGACATCGTCCTTTCTCAATACGGGGCGCCGCCTCCGGCCCCGGAATATCGCATGGTTACCGTCTTGCAAAAAACCAGAACCCATTATACCACAAGAGGTTACTCTGGCGGAAAAGGAAACGGTTTGACGAAGTGCGAAAAACATGGTATATGCTTACAGACTATAGAGTTCACATCAACCATAATTATCCCTGATGGGCGAAGACAGGCTGGCGCGAACCACGACGCGAGAGCTGTGGAGACCACATCTGCACCGCTTCCGTGCGCGCGTTCCGAGCGCGGTACCGTTTATCTCCGGCGTGCTGGCTGCTTTTGTGGCGCTCTTGCTTTACAACGTCCTTATTCCTGCTCCGCCCCAATTGACCACCCGTGATGTGAACGATGCTGTTGCCCAGGCCCTCGCCTCTGTTACACCACCACCCGCCTATTCTGCCCTGGTGTACCAGGTGATACGTCCCTCCCTTGTCCTCATCCAAACGCAAGACTCCACCGAGGGCGACGAGGAAGAGAGAGGGTTAGGGTCCGGTGTCATCATAAACGATCGCGGCGACATTCTCACCAGCCTGCACGTCGTCGCGAAGGCCTCTGAGATTCAGGTGATGTTCGCGGATGGTACAGAGTCAGGCGCGCGAGTGATAGCCGAGCAGCCGGAAAATGACATCGCCGTCTTGCGCGCGAACCAACCCCCTGCCCAAATCATACCTGCGACGTTGGGGAACCCCAATGCCCTGCACATCGGCGACGAGGCATTTGTCGTCGGCAACCCCTTCGGCCTGTATGGCTCCCTGAGCGCGGGTGTGATCTCCGGTTTTGACCGTTCGTTTCGGCCATCTGATGGTAGCCAGGAATTGCACGGCTTGATTCAAATAGACGCCGCCGTGAACCCCGGCAATTCAGGGGGACCGTTATTGAATCGCAACGGTTACGTCATTGGCATCGTTGTAGGATTGGCGAACCCGACTGAGGAGAAGGTCTTCATCGGCATCGGCTTCGCGGTACCGATAGATGTTGCCGTTTCTGGCGGGGGCGGCTCGCTGCCGTATTAGAGTTCTGGAAAAGCAAAAGGAGAGCACCGATGGATCAGAATGCGCACCCTGAGAATGGCATGCCGATGGAACGCGTGTTGTACGAAGTGAAAAAGGTGATCGTCGGGCAAGACCACCTGTTGGAGCGTTTGGTTGTCGCGCTGTTGGCGCGCGGCCACATCCTCGTAGAGGGCGTGCCGGGCCTTGCTAAGACGATGGCGATCAAAACCCTGGCAGAAGCGATCGGCGGCGAGTTCAAGCGCATTCAATTCACCCCTGATCTCGTTCCTGCCGATCTGATCGGCACACGCATCTACAATCAAAAGACGGGCGAATTCAATACCTCCCTTGGTCCGATTTTCACCAACCTCCTGCTGGCGGATGAGATCAACCGCGCGCCCGCGAAAGTGCAAAGCGCGCTCCTGGAAGTGATGCAGGAGCGGCAGGTGACCATCGGGCGTGAAACCTTCAGGGTGCCGGAACCTTTCCTCGTGCTGGCGACGCAGAACCCCATTGAGACCGAAGGCACCTATCCGTTGCCGGAGGCCCAGGTGGACCGCTTCATGCTCAAGGTGCTCGTCGGCTATCCTACCATGACGGAGGAGTTTGTCATCGTTGAGCGAATGACGGGGACTTTGCAGACGGTACAAAAGGTGCTGACCGCTCAGCAGTTGATAGACCTGCAACGGGAGGCCGATAGGGTGTATGTGGACCCGGCCCTCATTGAATATGCCGTGCGCATCGTGACCGCCACGCGCAGACCGAAAGACTACGGCCTCGGCGAATTGGAACGCTACATTCTGTTCGGCGCGAGCCCGCGCGCCTCCATCAATCTGATCCTCACCGCGCGGGCCCTTGCCTTTGTGCGCGGGCGCGGCTACGCCTTACCCCAGGATGTCCTGGATATGGCCCTGGATGTGATGCGACATCGCCTTGTGTTGTCGTACGAGGCACTCTCGGATAATGTGACCGGCGATGATCTGTTAAGGAAGATTCTAGATCGCATCCCGATACCGGTGGTGCCCTTGCGTGAGCACATCAACCTCCGCCTTAACGCCTGAGCGCATCTTGCAACGCCTTGATTGGCAGGTGATTCGCCGGCTGGATGGTCTGCTGCAAGGCGATTACCGCAGTCTCTTCTACGGCTACGGAGTGGATTTCGCTGATCTGCGCGAATATCAGCCTGAGGATGATATTCGCTACATTGATTGGAATATCACCGCGCGCATGAACACACCGTACATCCGGCAGTACATGGAGGATCGCGAGATCACTGCGTGGTTTCTGCTGGACCTCAGTCCGTCGGTGGACTTCGGCACCGTGCAAAACCTGAAGCGGACGATGCTCATTGATCTCGTCACCACCCTGGCGCGGCTGTTGACACGCCATGGCAACCGCGTTGGCGCGATACTTTATGGTAGTCGCGTTGAGCGAATGATCCCCGCGCGGGGTGGGCGGCTCCAGGTGTTACGGATCGTCAACGATTTGCTGAAGCAGCCACGCCTCTCCCGCGTGCCGCTCACGAACCTAACACCTCTCCTGGAGGGCGCGCTACACGCGATCAAAAGACGTTCACTTGTGTTCATTGTGTCGGATTTCATCAGCGTGCCGGGGTGGGAGCGACCGCTGAACTTCCTCAGCCGGCGGCATGAAGTTATTGCCGTGCGCTTGTGGGACCCGCGCGAGATGAAACTTCCGGATATCGGCCCGATCATTATAGAAGATGCAGAGACGGGCGAACAATTGTACGTGGATACGCACGACAAGAGATTTCGTGCCCGTTTTGCAGAGGCAGCGCAGCAGCGCGAGGCCGCGCTGAAGGCGACGTTCAAGCGCGCCGGTGTGGACGTGTTATCGCTCTCAACGGAGGAAGACCTGGTGCGCGCCATCGTTCGTTTTGCCGCGTTCCGTCGTCAACGCCGGAGATGATCGTACATGTCGTTCATCTGGCCTGCGATGCTTTGGTTGTTGTTGTTGCCCCCGTTGGGCATCGTGCTGTACCTGCGACTTCAGCGTCGGCGGCGGCAGGCCCTTGCTCGCTATGGTAGTCTCGGCTTCGCACAGCAGGCGACAGGGCGCGGGCCCGGCTGGCGTCGCCATGTTCCGCCCGTGCTCTTCCTCCTCTCACTCACCATCCTCATCACCGCACTGGCGCGGCCCCAGACCGTGGTTAGCCTGCCCCGCGTGGAAGGCACGGTCATCCTTGCCTTTGATGTCTCCGGCAGCATGGCTGCTGACGATCTGAAACCAACCCGTATGGAAGCGGCAAAAGCCGCCGCGCGGGGCTTCGTGCAAAACCAGCCACCCGCCGTGCGGATCGGTGTGGTTGCCTTTAGCGATAGCGGCTTTTCGGTGCAAACCCCGACGAACAATCAGGCGGCGATCCTTGCCGCCATTGATCGCCTGAGCCCGGAGCGTGGTACATCCCTCGCGAACGGCATTTTCGCTTCGCTCAACGCGCTGGACGCGGAAACCAGGCAACCTCCCCTGTTCCTGAGCAATCTGACGCCTACACCACGGCCTACGCCAACGCCTGTGCCGCCGGGGGCATACACGTCGGCTGTCATCGTTCTCCTCACCGATGGCGAGAATACCTCTGCGCCGGACCCTTTGACCGCGGCCTTGGCCGCCGCAGACCGTGGCGTCCGCATCTATACCGTCGGCATTGGCAGTGCCGAGGGCACCATACTCCATGTGAACGGCCTCACCGTCCATACGCAACTTGACGAGGCGACGTTGCAGCAAATCTCGCTCATCACCGGCGGTGCCTATTACAACGCTGAAGATGAGCAAGAACTCCTTGCGATCTACGACAGCCTTAACCCGCAGTTGGTGCTCAGGCCGGAAAAGACGGAGGTCACTTCTATCTTCACAGGGGCCGCCCTCCTCGTCTTGTTGATTGGGAGCGCGTTTTCGTTATTGTGGTTTGGCCGCTTACCGTAATCCATCGGCAGGGTCACAGGATGGGGGGAGGTGACGGATGGCTTTGCTCTGGCCGGAGTTACTTTTCTTCTTGGGATTGGTTCCTCTGACCATCGCAGCATATATCTGGATGCTGCGACGGCGGCGGCGTTTTGCCGTGCGCTACTCCAGCCTGGCCCTCGTGCGCGAGGCTATTCCTCGGTGGTCGTGGTTGCGGCGGCATCTCCCGTTTGCCTTGTTCCTCTCTGCACTGGCCAGCCTGGTTGTTGCCTCCGCGCGCCCCGTAACCATCGTGAGCGTCCCCACCGGCCAGGCTACGGTCATCCTCGCCCTTGACGTCTCGCGCAGCATGTGTTCCACCGATATCCCGCCCAACCGGCTGGAAGCCGCGAAGGCCACCGCCTTGTCGTTCATCCAGCGTCAGAGGGCCACCACGCAGATCGGCGTCGTCGCGTTCGCAGGCTTCGCGGAATTGATCCAACTGCCTACCAGCGATCCAGAGGTATTGCAAACCGCCATTGAAAGCTTGATCCCAGGAAACAGGACGGCGATCGGCAGCGGCATTCTGAAAGCAATTGACGCGATCGCCGAAATAGACAAAAGCGTGGCACCGAGCGTAACCGATGATTCTTCCAAAGTCGCGCCAACCCCTGTGCCGCCGGGAGTCTACGTGCCGGCCATCATCGTCTTGTTGACCGACGGGGCAAGCAATACGGGGCCCTCTCCTCTGGTTGCCGCGCAACAGGCCGCCGATCGCGGGATTCGCGTCTATACCATCGGTTACGGCACCGAAAATGGTGGGGCCATGAATTGCGGTGGGCAGTTTCAGAGCAATGACCCGTTTAGCAACCCTTCACTTGGTGGGGGCGGCTTCGGCGGCGGGGGTGGGTTTGGAGGCGGTGGGTTTCGCCGCGGGATTGACGAGGCGACGCTGAAGCGGGTCGCAGATATGACCGGCGGAACTTATTACTCGGCTGAGAGCGCGGGTGAGCTGCACAATGTCTTCCAGAGTCTCCCCACGTATCTGATCACCAAGCACGAGACCACAGAGATCAGTGTCGCATTCGCGGCGGTGGGCGCGCTCCTGGCTGCGATTGCCACCATCCTCGCGCTCATCTGGTATCCTCTCCCCTGAAAGGATCGCTGATCTTTTCCACCTAACCTCTCTTATCGTGGAGAGGTCTTGAATGTGAGACCTCAGGCGGGCCAATCCCACGAGGCCACGACGGGCCTGTGGTCGGAAGCCCAACCCGCCAGGTCGCCGTCTAAGGGGTGGCAGGACCGCAGGCCGTCGGCCCAGCGTCCGGCGACGAAGAGATAGTCCAACCGCAGAAAGGGGGCGCGCGCCGGGAAGGTCGCACCGCGTCCGCGCCCTACCGTGGCGAACGCATCCACATAGCCCGCGGCGCGCAGCCGCCGGATAACCGGCAGCGCGATGGCCTGGGTGCGCGGGCCGGAGAGGGAAGGCGCGTTGAGGTCGCCCAGGAGCCAGTGCGGCTCGTGATGACGGCGGGCCATCAGGGGAAGCAGGGTCGCCAATTGAGCCAGGCGCACCGGTTCCCATAGGTGATCCAGGTGCGTGGCATGAACCGTTATCGTCAGGTTATCGCCCAGGCGCAGGCGTGCAGAGAGCACGGCACGGCGGGTGTGTCGCTTCAGGCCGGGCAGCGGATGGTTGCTCCAAGAGACGATAGGATATGAGGAGAGGATGGCGTTGCCCAGCCGACAAGGCCCTTGCGAACAGGGGACGTTCTCGTCGCTCGGCCCAAAGACCCACTCCATGCCCAACCAACTTGCCAATTCCGCCAACGGCATCTGGCCGTCCGGCAGCGGATGGACGACCTCTTGCAAACCCAACACGTCGGCCTTTCCCTGGCGTAACACGGCGGCCAGACGCTCTACGTCTATCCGGCCATCTCCACCAATCCAACGATGTATGTTGTAGGTCAGAAACTTCATGACAGGGTGGCAAAACCTCCCAAAGAAAGTGTGGCGTCGGGAGGCTTCAGCGTCCCCCGAATGAAAGAGCGAGCAACCGCCCGGCCCCCTTAGGCCAGACCTGTCTCGCTCGCCCACCGGCAAGATTCTACTGCATCTTCATGTGCTTGTCAATAGGCCGTTGGTTCCCATCGCCGGACACGGAAGAAGGCCGCATCAGGTCGGTTGGGGAAGATAGATCGGAGGAAAAGGCGGGAAGGGCGCGCTCGCTGAGGAGATAAGCCCCAATTGCGGCCCCAAGCACAATGACGGAGATCGCCATAAGGACGCGTGGGATTCCCCATAGATCGGCGATGGCCGCCAGGGCAAACATGGGGATCAACCCTGCGCCGCTGTTGAGCATGAATTGCAGGGCAAAGACACGGCCACGCATCCGGGCCGGCGTATTCTCCTGCACAAGCGTTGTCGCCAGGATGTTGGCCGACGACATGGAGATGCCCATCAGGAGGCTGATGGCTGCCACCGCCGAGGTCATGCTGAATGCCCATTGAGGAAAGACATCAAAAATGGGCATTTTCAGGGTGTGAAAGCCGCGGCTCACCAGGCCCAGGAGCAGGAAACCAACCCCTGCCGACGCCAGACAGGCGTAACTGGCGATGTCTTTGCGCAGCAGATAACCGTAGCGGCCCAAGAGCACAATGGCCGCCAACATCCCCACCCCTGCCGGCGCAAAGACGACCACCGCATCTTCCGGCGACATCCCCAGGACGCGAGCGGCGAAGCCCGGCGCCAAGGTTGCCATGACCATAAGGAGCGTGGCGACGAGAGCCAACTGCATCACCGGCAGCAAAACCTTGCGATGAGTAGCGACAAAGGTCCAACCCTCGCGCAATTCGGCCCAAGCTCGCCGCCAGCCGGAGGCGACGCCATTAGGATCGCGCGGGGCTTTGCTCAACGCATGAGGGGGGTCTTTCGGTAAGCGCGAAACGAACCAAGCGGCGACAACGTAAGCCAACACAATGATGAAGAAGGATGCACGTACGCCGATGAGTTTGACGATCAAAGGGCCCAGGACGATCAGGCCGGCCACCTGCGACGCGGCGAGCGTCAGGCTGAAGATGGAATTGGCGGTCAGGAGCCTTTCCTCGCCCACCAGCAAAGGGATCGTCGCTCCCTCCGCCGGGCCGAAGAACTGCGCAATGGCCGAAGTGACAAAGGTCAGCAGGTAAATGGCGAGAAGGAGAGGAAAGCCTTTCAGGACGGCAAGGGCCAAGAGATAGCCACAGACGAGGAGCGCGCGCAACGCGTTGGAGCCGACCAAAATCCACTTCTTGGGCCAGCGGTCCACCGTGATCCCGGCGATGGGGCTGAAAAGAACACCGGGGAGCGTGAAGGAAAGGATGACGATGCCCAACTGCGTGCTGGAACCGGTGAGTTGCTCTACCAGGACGATTTGCACGAAGTTGATGCAATTCTGCGCCGTCTGGTTGATAACCTGGGAGGCCCAGAGGTTGCGGAATTGCCGGTTAGATAGTACCGAGCCGAAGCCACGATCGTTGGACATAGGTATCATAGGCTCGTGTGGTTAGGAAGTTAATAATCTGTGGCTGGCTCGGAGTTGGGGGAGGAAGGTGGTGGGCCGGCAGCGGGATCGCCCCGTCGGATGAACGATTTGACGCCTCGTTCAAACTCGCGGCGGGGGATCAGGACGCGTCGTCCGCATCCTTGGCAGCGCATACCGATATCTGCGCCCAGGCGCACGACTTCCCAATCGGTACTGCCGCACGGATGGGGCTTGCGCATCCGCACCACATCCCCCAGACGAATCTCAATCGTCACCACGGCATTGCCTCGTCACACGGGGATTATAACACAAAGAGAGGGAATGGGGAAATGCCGTTTGACGCTCCCGCGCGCCGGTAGAACCGCTGATGTGCGCGAAGTTTTCCGGCCGGAGGAGAAGCGGAAAGTCCTGGAAGAGCAGGTATCTCAACCTGCGCCGGCGGGGAGGCATGGGATACTGAAAGTGAAGGTACTTCCTTCACCCGGCACGCCGCTGCTCTCCACCCAGACGCGCCCGCCGTGCGCCTCAACGACTTGCCTGACCAGCGCCAGTCCGATGCCGGTGCCGCCGAAACGTCGCCTGGTGGAGCCGTTCACCTGGTAAAAGCGGTCAAAGACGCGCTCCTGCAGCTCCGGCGCGATGCCGATCCCCTGATCCGAGACCGAGCAGAAAAGGCTCTTCTCGTCGTTCCATAGTCGCACGGTCACCTCGCCGCCGTCGGGGCTGAACTTGATGGCATTGTCCACCAGGTTGCGCACCACCTGTTTCAAGCGTTCCGCATCTCCCCAGGCCCACGGCAAGTCTTCTGCCCATTCCTTTTTGAGGATTATCCCCGACCGCTTGGCTATGTCTTGATAGGCATCCACGACTTCTCGCGCGACCTGCGCCAGAGCCACGGCCCCCAAGCGAAGCCCGTCCTTCTCAAGCGATTGCAGAGTCAGCAGGTCATCTACTAGCAGCGTCAGGATTTGAGCACGGCTTCGGATGACGGACAAGGCATGGTGCTGCTCCGGGCTCAGCGCACCCATTATCCCATCCAGCAGGAGGTCGGAGTATCCCTGAATGTGGGTAAGGGGGGTGCGCAACTCGTGGGAGACGTTTTGCAGCATCTCATCTTTGGCTCGCAGCGCCTCTGCCAATTTGCTGTTTGATTCTTGCAAATCGTCGTGGAGCTGCGCCTGCTGAATGGCAACGGTCAGCTGGTCGGCCACCTCGCGGGCAATCTCTAGATGCTCTTTTGAGAAGAAACGCGGGCGGTCCGAAGAGAGATTGAGGGAACCTATCAATTCCCCTTTCACCATGAGCGGTATGCGGATGTAGGAACGCATTCCCTCTTGCAGCAATTGCCGATCCAGGTCCGATAGGTTCTGACATCGTGTGAGATCGTCAACTTTCATGATCTCACCTCGTTGAAGGGCGCCGAGGTCGCCGAAGGCTGCCAGAGGATAGGATTTTCCTACCTGAATGTCGGCCTCGCCGTTCAGGTCCATGGCAAGGCGGGTGAACGTCTGGGCCGCGAAGTCAAAGAGGACCACGCCGCCTCGTTGACAGGCTATCAGGCGTTGCATATGGCTGAGCGCAGCGTAGGCCGTCTCTGTCGGCGCACGGGCGTTCAGGATGCCTTTATCTATCTCTCTCAGGGCGGCTAGGCGCTCGGTATATCGTTCAACCGCCGAAGTATGGCGATAACCGAGCCAATAGAGCAGGGTCGCGGTGGTCGCGACGAAGAAAGAACCCTTGATCGTTTGCAGAAGAGAGTAGGTTGCAGGGACGCCCGTCAAGAAGCGGAGCAGTTCGTCGGAGAAGAGGATCCATAACAAAGCCGCGATAGCATAGAGACCGGCGACCCTGAAAGAGGCCCGTGCTTGGGGGGAAAGTTTCGGTGGTTTCAGCATTGTGCCCATCGTGGCTTCTCCCTAGGCAGCGCCCGCGACGTCACGGGGTACATCGGCGCAGCGGAGAACATGAACCGCCCACCACCCTAGTTCATTGTCTGGATTATATAGCATTTCTATTCGCGATGCAATGGGTCGCTGCCGGCATCTGGGGGCTAGGGTGAGATTTCGGGCAAGACGGGAGCAATGGTCATTAGGGGGAGGCATGCACTGCGGATACGGCGGCGGGACAAGGGATAGGAGGAGTACCCAGGCTTCTCCATCGCTATACCTTGTCCCTGTTCCTGTATCTATGGTACAATGAATTTAGCAACGTGGATGTGAGGTATCTCACCGTTTTAACCATGTCTATCCAGATTTTACCGCCGGAAGTTGCTGGCAAGATCGCCGCAGGCGAGGTCATTGAGCGACCGGCATCGGTGGTGAAGGAACTGATAGAGAATGCCTTGGACGCCGGCGCGACGGAGATACGGGTGGAGGTGCGCGACGGCGGCCAGCGTCTGGTGCGCGTGGCCGACGACGGGATCGGCATCCCTGCGGCGGAGGCGGAGCTGGCCTTCGCGCGCCACGCCACAAGCAAACTGCGCACGGCGGACGATCTGGAACGCATCGTGACCTTGGGGTTTCGCGGCGAGGCACTGGCGAGCATCGCGGCGGTCTCTCAGGTGACACTCCTCACCCGCGCCCAAGGAGAAACCGTCGGCACCTTCTTGCGCCTGGAAGAGGGACGCATAGTGCAGCGCGAGGCACGCGGAGCGCCCCAAGGAACCATCGTGACGGTGGAGAACCTCTTCTTTAACCTTCCTGCCCGGCGCAAGTTTCTGCGCTCACCCGCCACAGAAGGAGGCCGCATCCACGAGGTCGTCTCGCATTATGCCCTTGCCTTTCCGGAACGTCGTTTTAGCCTGGTGAGCGATGGGCGGCTGGCGTTTCAGACGACCGGCAGCGGCAAGATGTACGACGTCTTGGTGAAAGTGATGGGACTGGAGACCGCCAAGCAGATGCTGGAAGTAGGGGAGCCACAAACCCTAAGTAGGGGCATGATTAATCATGCCCCTACGCAGGCCCTTAGGGTCTCCGGCTACGTCTCCACGCCGTCGCTCAACCGCGCCAGCCGTGCTCATATCACCCTCTTTCTCAACCGCCGCCAGATACAGGATCGCAACCTGGCCTATGCCGTCATCCAGGCCTATCATACGCTGCTGCCGGTGGGGCGTTATCCCATTGCGATCCTCCTGATAGAAATGGACCCGGGCGAGGTGGATGTGAACGTCCATCCGGCGAAGGCGGAAGTGCGCTTCCGAGACGCGTCGGGCGTCTTTCAGGCGGTGCAGAAGGCGGTACGCCGCGCCTTGGCCGACCAGGCCCCGATCCCAACCATCGGCTCCGCTGCGGCCCTCAGCCGTCCCTTTTTCTCGTCCTCTACCCCATCCTCTCCGGAAGAGGGGAGAAGGCCGCGGGGCGAAGAGAGGTCTTGGGGGGAAAGCGAAGGCCCTACCGCTTCGCAAATGGCCCTTGACCTGCACCGCCCAGTGCCTCAGGATGACGAGCCGCTGTTTCCCTTGCCGACAACGGCACCAACGCAGAGGAGCGACTCAGATTCCCAGGCAGAGGCGGGGCGCGCCTCGCCTCCAACAACCAGGATTCCTCCCTTGCGGGTATTAGGCCAGATGGGTCAGATGTACATCGTGGCCGAAGGGCCGGAGGGCATGTATCTGATCGACCAGCACGCCGCCCACGAACGGGTGCTTTTTGAACGGCTCCTGGCAGAGCGGGCCAAGGCCGGCGTGCTCTCCCAGAACCTCCTGGAACCGGCGATCGTGGAACTGACCCCAGCCCAGGCTGCTATCTTGAATGAAGCTTGGGATGCTCTGGCCGGCGTCGGCTTCGTTATGGAGCCGTTCGGCGGCACTACGTTTCTCCTGCGCGCCGTGCCCGCCATCCTGGCTCAGGCCGATCCCGTCCGCTCCCTGTTGGATGTGATAGCAGGCCTGGCCGAGGGCGAAGACCTGGTAGGAGAGGCGATCGAGGCGCGGGTAGCCCTTATTGTATGCAAACAAGGAGCGGTCAAAGCAGGGCAGGTGCTTTCCTTGGCCGAGATGCAGCAACTGGTGCGCCAGTTAGAGGCAACCCGGTTGCCGCGCACCTGCCCTCATGGCCGCCCAACGATGCTGCATCTCAGCGCCGCCCAATTGGCGCGGGAGTTTGGCCGCAAACCCTAAGGCCACAAAGGCCCTTAGGGTTGATTGAAGGTCCAACAGCGCGACTTTGGAACCTGCGCCATCGTCTCTGGTATTAGTAATGAACACCGCGCAAGTTTCGCTTTAAATTGGAAGTTGTGCTATAATTCGCGGTCGTGCGAGTTGCCGCACTGAAGATATCGTCCCCACCCTATTCCCCCTTCATGAGGGGGCAGGGAGAGGGTCGCAAAGGAGCCCTCGAGCAAATTGGAAGAGACCTTGACCATCTCTCAGGAGACGTTGGAAAACCGCCAAATTGCCCTGAACGTATCTGTCGCCCCGCAGCGCGTGGAGGAAGCGATGCGTCATGTGGCCCGCAGACTGTCGCAGCGAGGCCGCATTCCCGGCTTTCGCCCCGGCAAGGCCCCTTATTCTATCGTGCTGCGTGCCTACGGGCGCGAGACGGTGTTGCAGGAAGCAGCCGAGGACCTGATACCCGTCGTCTTTGAGGAGGCCGCGAAGCAGGCAGGGATTGAGCCTTACGCCCAGCCCAGCCTGGCCGAGTTGAAAACCGAGCCGATGAGCTTCAAGTTCATCGTGCCCATACGTCCGCTGGTGGAACTGGGCGACTACAGATCGCTGCGGGTGCCGTGGGAGCCGCCCGTCATCACCGAGGAAAGGATACAAGAGGAATTGGATAACCTGCGCCGCCAACAAGGCCGGTGGGAGCCCGTGGACAGGGCCGCCGACTATGGTGACCTGGTTACCCTGGACATCACCGCAAAAGTGGGGGATGAGACGATCCTGGATCAACGGGAATGGGACCACATTCTGAGCAGTGCCCAAGGTGGGTTCATTCCCGGCTTTGATGCGGCCTTCGTCGGCAAGGTCGCGGGCGACGAGTGGGATTTTACCCTGAAATATCCGGATGACTCTCCTTCGCGTTGGAAAGGGCAGACCGCCGATTTCCACGCTAAGGTGTTGGCCGTTAAAAGTCGCTACATGCCCGAATTGGACGATGAGTTCGCCCGCAAGGTGGGCGACTACAAGGACCTGGCCGACTTGAAGCAGAGGCTACGCGAGACGCTGGAAAGCCAGGCCAAGGCCCGGGCCGAAGCCGAGTACACAGAGCAGGTATTGACCAAATTGGTGGAGGGCGCGCGCATAGAGTTTCCTCCGGTTTTATTGGAGGAAGGGATTGACGAGGTATTGCGCGACCAAGATCGCCGCCTGCGCGAGCGCGGCTCTAGCCTGGCTGCCTTCCTCCAGCTCAACAAGAAGTCCGAGGCCGAATACCGCGAGGAAGTGCGCCCCCAGGCCGAACGCCGGGTAAGGCGTGGCCTGGCATTGGGCCGCCTGGCCGAACTAGAAGGCATTGAGGTAACCGATGCCGATGTAGAGGCCGAAGTGGAAAAGTATGCCGCCGGCTTTAGCCCGGAGGGAGCCGCGAGTTGGCGGGAACTGATGGCGAGAGATGAGAACAGACGGCACATCAGAAACGATCTGCTGACAGAACGTGCGTTGGCGCGCCTGCGGGCCATTGCCCGCGGCGAGGTAGAGGCTTCACCGGAGCCATCAACAACTTAAGGTGCCTCCATTTACTACTCCCAGGCAAATTCGGAGGCCTTTACGATCTGGAGATAAGAACATGTTACCTGAAGCGTTGATTCCGATGGTCATTGAACAGACGGGGCGAGGCGAGCGGGCGTACGACATTTACTCGCTCCTGTTGAAAGAGCGGATCGTCTTTTTAGGGACACCGATCACCGATCAAGTTGCCAACCTCATCGTGGCTCAGCTGCTCTTCCTGGATAGAGAAGATCCGGAGCGTGAGATTTCACTCTACATCAACTCCCCCGGCGGCGAGATCTACGCCGGCCTCGCCATCTACGACACGATGCAGCTCATCCGCGCGCCGGTCAGTACCATCGCGGTAGGCTGGACGGCGAGCATGGGGACGGTGCTTCTGGCTGCGGGCCGCAAGGGAAAGCGGTATGCGCTCCCTCATGCCACTATCCATGTCCATTCCGCCATGGGCGGCGCGCGCGGTTCCGCGCCGGATGTGCGCATCCAGTTGAACGAAATGATGCGCCTGCAAGACATCATTGAGATACTCCTATCTAAACACAGTGGACAGCCGAGAGATAAGGTGCGCAAAGACATAGAACGGGATTACTTCATGGATAGCAAAGGCGCCGTGGAGTATGGTCTGATTGACGAAGTGCTGGGGCCACCAAAGCCCGAGGCCGAACGCGAAGATGGTGCTAAGCCGAAAGAGGAAGCCGTCGGAGAACCCGCCTAGCCGGCGTGAGCGATCCGCGCAACCTCTCGGCTGAAGGAGGATCATGGCTGCCACAACCCAATGCTGCTCTTTCTGTCGCCGTAGCCAGGAAGAGGTACGCCGGTTGATCGCCGGGCCCGATAACGTCTTCATCTGCGACGAGTGCGTAGAACTCTGCCGAGAGATCCTGGCGGAAGAAGGGCACGATAGCGCGACGACGCCTCGCAGCACCGAACGTCCCCTCTCGCCCAAAGAGATCGTCGCCAAATTGGACGAATACGTGGTGGGTCAGGATCGGGCCAAGAAGGTCCTCTCCGTGGCGGTTTATAATCACTATAAGCGCATCTCCGCCGGCACGAATCTGGACGATGTGGAGATACAGAAGAGCAACATCCTTCTCATCGGCCCTACCGGCTGCGGCAAGACGCTTTTGGCCCAGACCTTGGCGCGCATCCTGGAAGTTCCTTTTACCATCGCCGACGCGACGACTTTGACCGAAGCAGGATATGTGGGCGAGGATGTGGAGAATATCCTTCTTCACCTGTTGCAGGCTGCCGACTTTGATGTGGCCCGTGCGGAACGAGGCATCGTCTATATAGATGAGATAGACAAGATCGCGCGTAAATCGGGCGATAGCCCTTCCATCACCCGCGATGTCTCCGGCGAAGGGGTGCAACAGGGCCTCCTGAAAATCATAGAAGGCACGATCGCCAACGTGCCGCCGCACGGCGGGCGCAAGCATCCCCAGGCCGAGTACATCCAACTTAACACCAAGAACATCCTGTTCATCTGCGGCGGTGCCTTCGCGGGCTTGGAAGAGATCGTCGCCAAGCGGGTGGAAGCCAAAGGACGCCTGGGGTTTGTCCATACGGCAGACGAAGACACCAGGCCGGAGGAATCGGCAGAGGAGCCCGGCCTCGGCGCTCAGAATCGGGAAGAAGAGGCGAAACTGCGGGCGGTAGAGCGCGAGATGCGGCGCAAAGCGCGCCTTCTCCAGAACGTTATCCCCGATGACCTGCTGCAATTCGGCCTCATCCCGGAGTTTGTCGGTCGCTTGCCGGTGACGGTGAGTGTGGACCCCATTGATCGGCAGGCCATGATACATATTCTGACAGAGCCACGCAACGCATTGGTGCGCCAGTTCCAACGCCTCTTTGCCCTGGATGGCGTGGAACTCTCGTTCACGCCGGAGGCACTGCGGGCAATCGCGACAGAAGCGTTCAAACGCAAGACGGGCGCGCGGGGCCTGCGCACCATTCTGGAGGAAGCACTGTTGGAAGTGATGTATGAGATGCCTTCCCTCCCGGACCTGGCTCGCTGCGTGGTCAACGCCGATACCATCTTGCGACGCACGCCCCCGCTGCTTCTCACGAAGGCGGGTGTCCCGGTGCGCTGGGGGCGCCAAGCGGACCTCAGAGAGACAGCATAGCACAGCAAGGCACCAGGGCCGGGAGACCACTATCCCGGCCTTTTTACTTGAGTGGTGGCTCATCTGTCCCCTCTGAGTGACCCGGAGAAACAAAGGTATGGCAGACAACAACGGACTGGCGGTAAAGGAACGTGTCGTTGCGCGGCCTGCGCGCTACGCGCCCGATCTGGTGCATCCGGGCAAGCCGCGCACAACGGCCCAAGTGCGGTTTGCCGATGGTCGCATCTATGAAGCGCCGGTGGGTACACCCCTGGAAGCCTATGTGCATGCCGCGGCGGAGAAGCCATGGCCTTCCCCTGTCGTCGGGGCCATCATCGGCAACCAGTTGCGGGAACTCACCTATCGGGTTGAGAAAGATGTGGATGTTACCCCGCTCTTCATGAGCGATCAGGATGGCAGTCGCCTGTACCGGCGCTCGCTCACCTTCTTGATGCTGGTCGCTGCCCACGAACTTTTCCCGGAGGCCACCATCTATGTGGATCATTCGGTGACGTTTGGCGGCTATTACTGCGAAGTGGGGGGACGTCCTCCCTTCTCGCCCGAAGAGTTGCGGAAGATTGAGGCCCGCATGTGGGAGATCGTGGAGGCGGATGAGCCCATCAGCAAAGGGCAATTGCCGTTGGCAGAGGCGATAGAGATGTTCCGGCAACGAGGCGAAGATGACAAAGTGCGCCTCCTGGCCCACCGGCGGAAGGATTATCTGGTCGTCTATCGCCTGCGCGGATTGAGCAGTTACTTTCACGGGTACATGGTGCCATCCACCGGCTACCTGCGCTACTTTGCCTTGCACCACTATCCGCCCGGCTTCATCCTGCGGTTTCCTCGCCGCCAGAGCACGGACCTGCAACCGGTGGTGGACTATCCCAAACTCCTGGCCGTTTTTCGCGAATACAACCACGCCTTGCATCTGCTCGGCGTTCACGATGTCGGGGCCTTGAACCAAAAGATCAAGGAGGGCCGCACCAACGAGGTCATTCTGGTGGCCGAGGCCCTACACGAGCAGCGCATCGCCCGCATCGCGGAGCAGATCGCCGGTGGGGTTGGATGGGCATGGCTGGTGTTGATCGCCGGCCCATCTTCTTCGGGGAAAACTACCTTCGCCAAACGCCTGGCGGTGCAACTGATGGCAAACGGCATCCGCCCTATCGCCATCAGCCTGGACGACTATTTCGTGGATCGGGAGAAAACCCCGCGCGATGAGAAGGGGAACTACAATTTTGAAGCGTTAGAGGCGGTGGACCTGGAGTTATTCAATCATCACCTTCAGGAATTGCGGGCAAGGCGCGAAGTACAGCTCCCGCGTTACAACTTCCTCACAGGGAAACGCGAGGCAGGAGAAACTATCCGCCTGGGCCCTGATCAGGTTCTCCTGGTGGAGGGGATCCACGGCCTTAATCCCGCCCTGGTGCGCGAGGTGCCGCCAGCCGGCATCTTCCGCATCTACGTTTCGGCTCTAACGCAGTTGAACATAGACCGCCACAACCGCGTGTCCACCACCGATACCCGCCTGCTGCGGCGCATCGTGCGAGATGCCCGCTCCCGCGGCTATTCGGCTGCCGAGACCATCGCCCGTTGGGAAAGCGTGCATCGCGGCGAGCGAGAATATATCTTCCCCTATCAGGAAAACGCCGACGTGATGTTCAACTCGGCGCTGGTGTACGAGCTATCGGTGCTCAAGCCTCTGGCCGAACCGCTCCTTCTGCAGATAGAACCTGGCGCGCCCGGCTATATGGAGGCCAAAAGGCTTCTGGCCTTCTTGCAGTGGTTTGAGCCGATATCCACCGAGCTGATCCCCGACAACTCCATCCTGCGGGAGTTCGTCGGCGGCTCCAACCTCACGAACTTCCGGCCCTGGCTGTAATGGTATTGGCCCCCTCCCTGGCCCTCCCCCGTTTCGCGCTACCCCTTGCCCACGAATCGGTTGCTGGGGTAGAGCGGCGCTACAGGCCCCCATTTTTCCCCGCCTCGCTGTCGCTCGCCCCCCCTTCTCTCCTGTTTTACGGGGGAGAAGGGGGTAGGGGGGATAGTGGGGGCCCGTCCTAATTACTACTCTTTCTTCAGGATGCGCACCTCAATCCCCGCCTGCACGCAGAGGTCGCGGAAGCGATCGGCATCGGCAGATGAGCCAGCAATGGAACCATAGTGCATGGGGATGGCGATCTTGGGGCGGATCTCGGTGGCAGCCTTTGCTGCCTCGTCCGCCGTCATCACATAGACGCCGCTGACGGGCAACAGGGCGATGTCGGCTTTCACCTGTCCCACTTCGGGTGTCAGGTCGGTGTCGCCCGCGTGGTAGATGCGTTGCCCACCTATGGTGATGACGTAGCCTACGTGGCCGGCCTTGCGCGGGTGGAAATCCTTGTTCGTGTTGTACGCGGCGACGGCCTCAATGGAGACGCCGCCGATGACGATGCGCTGGCCGGGCGCAATAACGCGCGTCGCGCGGCCTAGTTTCGCGGCTGCCGCGCCGGGCGCGATAACGACGGTATTGGGCCCGGAAAGAGCCTGTACATCCGGCGGAGAACAATGATCGTAGTGGTCGTGGGTCACCAGGATGATGTCGGCCTTCGGCGTGTGTTGTGCGAGTTGCCAAGGATCAATGTAAATGACAGGAGGGCCGTCAATGCGATAACTGTCGTGACCCAACCAGTGAATTTTGTCCAGCATAGTATCACCTCCTCTCGCCTTTCCAGTATAGCATCCTCATCTTCCTACGTCAACGCTCACCTTCAATCTATATCGGGCTTCGCGGCGATGATGATCTCATCTAGAGGACGCTTAGGCACATGGTGGACACCGTCCGCGTCGCGCCAGTAGCGGATGTTGCCATCTTTGGCCGTCTCCAAAACGACCTTCTCTTTCGGTTTGCCGAGGGCGATGACCAGAAGGATATCGTAGCGCGGCGGTATCCCTAACGCCTTCTGCAGGCCGTGCCGCTCTATAGAACCGATGATGCAGCCTGCCAGCCCCTTCTCCGTCGCGCCGAGCAAGATGCTTTGTGCAGCGATGCCGTGGTCGCAGTCAATCACCTTGCTGATCTCGGTATCGCCGAGGATGATGATGTAGGCGGCTGGCCTTTCCCCCTTGGCCGGCCCCGTCCACGGTCGCAGATAACTGGCCCAGGCCAGCTGAGGAAATACCAGTTCGTTCACTTTAGGGTCACAAACGAGGATGTACTTCAGGGGTTGGGCATTGCCCGCCGACGCGGAAAGCCTCGCCAAATCAACGAGTTCTCGTAGGGTCGCCTCGCTGATGGCGACTTCCTCGTAAAATCGCCGGACGCTCCTGTTCTTCCTGATGAGGTCGCCGATCATGGTAAGGTCCTCCTAAGTGTTGTATGCTTCGTCGCTCCAGGACCTCTCCTCTCTGGCGTAACAGGATAGTTAGATCCAGCCGTTGCGCCGGAACCAGACGAGCATCGCCGTGGGCAGGGCGAGCATGAGCAGGAAAGCGGCGATAAGCACCTCCAGGCGGTCAAATGGCAGGTGTTGGAAGTTCATGCCGAAGAAACCGGTCAAAACGGTGAGGGGCATGCCGATGGTGGTGATGACGGTCAGGCGGCGCATCACGTCGTTGAGGTTGTTGGAGACCTGCGAGAGATAGGCGTCCATGGCGTTGCTGGTGAGGTCCCGTTGCGTCTCTACCGTTTCCACCAGGCGCACTAAGTGGTCATAGATATCGCGGAAATAGATGAGAGCCTGGTGTGAGATGCAAGGATGTCCCCAATTCATAATGCTGTTCATTACCTCGCGCTGGGGACCGAGGATTTTGCGCAAGAGAACGAGTTGTCGTTTGAGGGTCATCAGACGTGCCATCGTCTGGCGGCCCGGTTTCTCCACTACCTCGTCTTCTACCTCGTCAATGTGGTCTTCCAGCACGTCAAAGACAGGAAAGGCGGCATCCACCACACGGTCGGCCAGGCGATGGAGAAGAAAGTCCACGCCGCGCTCCGGCTTCCGCAGGTGCTCACTGTACTCTCGCCAGAGGCCGGCCACAGCTTCCACGTCGTCCACCGTCTCGGTGATGAGGTAGTTGCTGCCCAAAATGAAATCCACCTCTTCGCCCACCACCTCGCCATCGCGCAGGTCCAGCGCATGCATGACGATATAGAGATACTGCTCGTAGTCCTCAATCTTCCCGCGCTGGAGGCGGTGGCGCAAATCTTCCACAGCCAGGGGGTGCAGGTGGAAAGTCCGCTCCAGCCAGTCCAAATCCTCATCAGTAGGCGATGCGACATCCACCCAAAGGCGATTCTGGGGCCGGCTTAGGGCAACAAAAACATTCTCCTGAGGAATGATCTGGGCTGGCCCGGTCGTGCCGTTGCCGTTTTCTGAGACCGTCCAGACAAGACATCGGATCATGAGGAGAGGCTCTTCTGGGAGAGGGATCAGGTCAGGCGGGTCTGCCGGCTCCTGGGGCGGTCAGGAGCCTTTCTACCACATCGCCGATTTGTACGATGTCGCCGATGACGAAGTCTGTGCTGGCGTCTTTCTCGCCATCTACCAGGACGGTGACCATGCCGAGGGCCTTGGCCGGGGCCAGGTTGCGCGTGTTATCCTCCACCAAAACGCACTCCTCGGCGCGCGCGTCCAGCAGTTCAAGTATGCGCCGGTAGGCCTGGGGGTTGGGCTTGCAGGCATAATCTATGTCGACGATGTCAAAGACGCGCGTGAAATGGTGCGCGATGCCCAACACGTCCAGCACACGCAGCGCGTGCTCGCGCGAGGCGTTGGTGAAGACGACCTTGGTCAGAGGGATGCGGCCCAGAGCCGCGTCCAGTTCGCCATTGGGGATCAGGTAGTCTTTGATCGGCAAGTTGTGTACGTAGGTCAGGAATTCCTGCGGGTCAATGTGATGGTCGGCGCGCAGGCCCGCCAGCGTGGTGCCGTACTGCTCCCGATAGCGGCGGCGGAGCGCGTGGGCACTTTCCTCCGCCAGGCCCAGTCGTTCCACGATGTAGCGGGTCATGAGCGTGCTGATCTGTTGCATCACGCCCGCGCCGCGGGGATAAAGCGTTTCGTCCAGGTCAAACAATATGTAGCGTAACGGCATGGGCAAAACGTGAATACCTTCCCTAAAATACCAGTAGCCAAGATTATACTACCAGAGTGCGGCACGCGCAAAGTCCCTGGCAAGCGGAAGACCGGCTCCCATACAAAACCAATTGGCCGCGCTCCACCAGGAACGCGGCTAACCCCGGTCAAGTCCCGGAAGCGATACCACCCACGACGGTGACCTTCTCCTGCCGCGACTTTGCCCTTTTAGCGTCCGAGAGAGCCGGCGCAGGTTCCTTCCGAGGCTGCTGGCCGACAAAGGTGGGACTTGTGCCATCAGTGTAGCAGCGCAATTTCCACCTCTTCGTAGGAATCATGCTGCCCTTGCGGCAGGTTCTTTTGTGGCCTTGTGTGATGCCCAGAGAAGTGCGACGATGGCTAACAAATAGAACAACACGCTGAATTGCAAGTGTAGCCTGATGGCCCACAACAGGGTGGCGATGGGCATCAGATAGCCGAGGGGAAGCAAGAGTGCAAGGAGCTTATGTTGCAAGCCTCGCATCGGCTGGATGGCAAGATAGCGGGCAACGAGCGCGCCCGGCACGATCAGCAGGCTCAGATCGTGGGAATAGAGATGGGGACTTGTGAAGAGTGTGACGATCACTAGAAGCGACCATTGCAGGTCAAAGCGCGCTGAACGCGCGTCCCACGGCCCTCGCCAGGACCAAAGGAGCGACCCCATCGTCATCACCACACCGACCAGCCACCAGATTTGTACCTGCGTTGGGTCATCTGTTCCCAGCAATAGATGTAGGAAGCCGCGCCAGGTGTGCATTCGCTGAGGGTGTATGGCATAAGCGTTTCCCCAGGTGAAGGCCGAGACCAACAACCTCCCATAACCAAGCAGTCCCTGCCAGCCTACCATCAGCCATGAGAGGAACGTCAAGATGCCGGCTCCCAGGGCCAGGCCGGCAAACGCCCGTAGCCGACGCTTCCATACCAGAATGAGCGCCGGGACGATCACCAATTGCGGCCTTGCCAACAGCAACGCCAAGCCGAGACCGGCCTGCCCATCCTTGCCGAGGTGCAGGGCGCGCCAGCCGCACAACAGGGCCAACACGAGGATGAACGAGACCTGTCCTTGTACTACGGTCACCCAGACCGGCAGGAAGGTGAGACCTAGTTCCAGGGCGCGAAACTGGACAGATTGCCCCGCCTCTGCCAGCATGGCGGCGAGCAAAGAGCACATCAGAGCCACGAGGGCGATGTTCAATAGCCCCCAGACGATGTAAGCACTCTCGTAAGGGAGGCTGGCCGGCAGCATCAGAGGGATGGCGACGAAAGGAGGGGAGAAGAAAGGGTACAGGTCGGACAGGTCGCTTAGTTCGGGTGCGAATTCAGATTGCCAGCGATACTGCGCCGGAAGATCGTAGAGATCGGCGCCGACTCCCCTCAGCGCCATGCGTCCGCCCGTGTAGAAGGCGCGGAAGTCCAGCGATAGAAGATAGTGGCGAAAGCCCAGGGACCGGCTGAGTATGAGTAGCGCAAAGACTATGCCCGTCAGCCAGATGAGAAACATGATAAAGTAAAGCCGGGCCGTGCGCTTACCGGTCATGGGGTTCCTGCCCTCTGCTTGTAGTTCCTGGCTACTCCCCATTGTCGTTGCGCGCTTGCCTTCCCCGTCTGTAGGACGCTTCTCGGCCCTGTTATGAAGAGAACCGTGTACTCATCCTCATACACCGCTTGCCAGGCTGCCGATTCGCTGGCCGCTGCGATCAACCCCGATTCCTCACGTTTGTTGAGCAAGAGAGCGTTGACACCGTACTTCGCCAGCACCTTTTCCCAGCCGGCCTGCCCGCTGCCGACCGATAGATAGTCCAGCCAGGTCACCGTCGGGTAGAGCTCTATGCGCGTGTCTATGAACACCGGCACAGTGGGGCAGGCCCAGATCAGGTAACTGCCGTAGGCCATGTCGTTGAAGGGCCGCATCGTGGAGCCCAGGCGGCAGAGGAAATCGGTCGCCTGCACAGGCGTCTCGGCAACTGCAACGTAGGCGCGTTGCTCAGGGGGCCACGGCAGGTAGGGCCTGAGCCAGGGCAAACGGACGATGAGGAGCAAACCCAGAACTGCCAGGAAAAGGTAATTGAGGCTGCGCACACCCTCCCCAGACCGGAACCACCTCGCCCACAGCAGCCAATTTGAGGGCGCGGCCAAGGTCAAAGCGAAGGCCGGTGCCGCCATCATGCCGAACCAAGGCGACACCCGCCGTGTATAAAGGCTCATGAGACCGAAGATGATCATGCCTGCGACCAGATAAGGCGGCAAGGCTGTCCGCCGTCGGAAGACAAGAAAGAGGAAAATGATCATCACCGCGAAGAAGAGTTGTCCATCCAGTTCACGTATGGTCAACGGCAGAAACTCAACATTCGCGCTGAGGGTGGCCTTACTTTGCAAGAAGGTAAGAACATATTGAAAAGTACCGCGTGGCCCATTAGGGTTGAGGGAAAGGGCAAGCACCGAGGCCAGCCCTGCCGCGAGAGCCCGGCGGGCCTTTGGGCTGAGCGACCCGGCCCGCGAAAACTCCTCGATCGCCTGGAAGAGCACATAGAGGCCCAACAGGCCAATGCCGAACACGAAGCCGCCGTGCAGGTTGGTCCAGAGGGCAAACAGGATCGGCAAAGCCCACACAGCCTTCCCATCCTGTGTCCGATGAGACTCAATGAGCCAAACCAACGCACCAAATAACAGATACGACGCGGCCTGAGGCCGGACCGACCAATGAATGACACTCAGGGCCATGGCCCCGATGGTCGCCACGCTCGCCGCCCGCATGTTACCATCTGCGGTCTGCAAGCAGGCCAGTTCTACAAAGGTATATCCCAGGGCGACGGTTACGCTAAAACAGAATATGATCAGGGGGAGGCCCCCAGCCTGATAGAGGAGATACAAAAGCACCTGAGCCAACCAGCCCTGGTTGGTCCAGGGTTGGCCGGCGCGTGTGAAACTGAAGAGGTCTGTGGTGGGGATGGTGCCGGTCTCCACGATGATCTGGCCGGTGCGTAGATGCCACCAGAAATCATGAGGCCTGATCTGCTCCGGACCCAGCAACATGACCGTGCCCAAAGGGATCACCAGCAGCCAGAGGTCATCCAGCCTGAGCCTGCCGGTAAACAAGCGGCCCAGCGCGGCCCGAAACGACGCCCTCCCAGCAGGGCCATCTTGTCGGGCCGGGAAGCCTCTTGTTGCTTGCTCGCCTATATCTCCGGACATATATCCATCGCATCCGGCACAGGGTTCACCTCTCCTGAGGCATTATAGTCCAGGCGAGATTGTATCGCAAAGGCATGGGTAAGTTGATCTTCTTCCCCTGACGGTTGGCAGCCGATTGGCATAGGTTGTAGGCAGGATGACCCTTGTCAACCTTCTGTGCTGTTGTAAACTACTTGTAAGGTAAAGGTATTGACAGCGGTTGTGATATTATAATATAATTTCTACAGACAGTTGGTTACGCGTTGAGCCTGTCGGAGGGGAGCACTGGGGGCGACGGGCCAACGTACCGTCATAGGGCTGACAGGCACCGGGGGGGACTGGTAGCCCGGATAGTGTACATGTAGCAAGGAGGGGGCCCGTGCTACAATGCGCCGACAGGAAGAAGGGTTAACCGGTTCTACATCGGCTTCCTGGTGATGGAGTTTCCCTAGGAGCAGAAGCGGCCCCTTGTAGCGGCAACTACCGGGGCCATGGCACCTGGGTCCGGGCGGAACCCTTTGTGTGCTGATAGCATATCATAAAGGCGCGCTGGCTTCAATAGGCCATTAGCCCTATGCGCCGATACCTGGCGTAGAGGGTGCCGCCGATAGCAAGTCGCACGACAAGGATTACGCTCGCCGGCAGGTGGGCGTTTTTTGTGCTCATGTGGGTATCACCACCGCTTTCGGACCGGCCTTCGCTCTGCGGTGTCCGGGACATCGTTCTGGGGACTCTAAGATTACGCAATCCTAAATCCTAAAAAGGGCACTGCCTCAGGAGGAACAGAAACATGTTGGCACTCTATCTTCGCATCGTCAACGCCTTGCGCGCGCTCCGTGACGAAGAAGGGCAAGACGTGGTGGAATATGCCCTTCTCGTCCTTCTCATCGCCGTCGCGTTGATCGCCGTCTTCCCCAACGTCGCCAGCGCCGTGAGCACGGCTCTCCAGAAAGCTGTCAGCGAGCTTTCAAAGTAGCCCATGCGGCCTTCGGGCCTTGGGAGGGGGGCAGCAAAAAAGAAGGGCCCCCAGCCGAGTGCTGCCCCCCTAAAAAGAAAGCAACAGAAGGTAGTCGTGACGACCGGGGCGGCTCACCGGGGCGAGGGCGGGCCGAAAGGCCCCCCGGATTTCCGGTATGAGGAGCAGGCAAAGCCATGCTGCGGCAAGAGTGCCCCCGCGAGGCGGGCGCGAGTTTGTTAGAAACGGCCATCGTCGTCCCTATCCTGCTGGTGATACTGGCGGGCGTGGTGGATGTTGGTCGTGCCTATCACACCTACATCACGATGCTGAACGCCGCGCGCGAGGGAGCTCGCGTCGGCGTCAATTATCCATGGGATACCGGCAGAATTTGCGCGACGGTGGTTAACGAGGCTGCCATCAGCGGCGTGGACCTCTCCGCGGCCAGCTGCTCGGTGACGCAAAGCGGCTCGGAGAACCCGGTGCGCGTCACCGTGCAGTTGAATTTCCCCCTGGTCATGGGAGGTATCCTGGGAAGGGCCAGCATACCGATGCAGGCGTCCGCCGTCTTCCGAGCCCGCTGAGACCTCTCTTCGCCCCCTTACCCTTCCTCTCCCCGATGTGGGGGGAGTGGAGAGGTCGTACATGGTCTGGCTCTTTAGTAGTTTCTAAGGAAGATCGCGACCGATGTTAAAACGTTGCCGGAGTGATAAAGGGCAGGAGGTCGTAGAATTCGCCTTGGTGTTACCCCTGCTCTTCCTGCTTCTTTTCGGCATCATTGACTTTGGGATCATCATATTTTCTTACGACACGATTTCTAACGCCACGCGCGAGGGAGCCCGGTATGGCGTCGTTCACCCCACCGACAATGCCGGCATAGAGGCAGCGGCCCGTCGCATGACGACGGGACTTAACCCCGGCGCGCTGCAGATCAACATCACCCGGCCGGGGGGGAATACCATCCGGGTGGAAGCAATCTACGACGTGAGCCTGATCACCGGCTTTGTCATGGAGATCGCCGGGGGAAGTCCAACCCTCCGGCTCAGTAGTGTCTCCACCATGCAGATAGAGTAGGCGGGGCAGAGGATAAACGATCGGTAGCGAGGCCGCCCATGCCAAGAAGTAAACATAAGCATAACGAGAGTGGACAATCGCTGATCCTGGTGGCGATCAGCATCCTTGCCCTCCTTTCCATGTTGGTCCTGGCGATCGATTTTGGCCTGGCCTACTCGGAGCGGCGTCGGATGCAGAACGCCGCCGATGCCGGCGCGTTGGCGGGGGCCTGGATTCTGGCCGACGGCGGTAGCGACGGCGAAATCTACGCCGCGATACGTGAATACACCGTCAATCAGAACCGGGCGCTATCCTTTGAGGCCTATTACCTCCCCGGTAATCAGGCAGTCGGCGGTGGGTCTGTGCCCACGAATGCTACCGGCATCAAAGTAATCGCCCGAACGACCTTCCCTACCATCTTCGCAGGCGTGGTAGGGTTCAACACCATCAGCGCGGCAGGGACGGCGGGAGGCGGTTTCTCCCCCCTGGATATTATGCTGGTGTTGGACCGCTCCGGCAGCATGGATGACGACTCGTGTAGCCTCTCTTGCGGCACTAGCCAGTCAACTTGCATTGCCTGTGGCGGCGTTTGGACCCTGCCTCCGCAGCCCATCACCGACGCCAAAAACGCGGCCAAGGCCTTCGTGGACATGAACAATCCTAACCTGACCCACATGGGCCTGGTATCGTATTCGGATAGCGCGACACTCAACCAGCAATTGACCGCCAATTTTGCTTCGGTCAAAGGGGCGATTGATTCACTGACGGCCGACGGTTGCACGAACGCGCCGGCAGGCATTGCGATGGCAAAGAACGAGCTGATCGGCCCGCGCAAACGGCCCGATGCGATTCGCTTCATCGTCTTTCTGACAGATGGCCTTCCCAACAAGGGGCTTACGCCTGCTGAAAGTTGCCCAAGTTGCCCAAGTTATCCGGGCGGTTGCCCGCCGGCGATGAGCGCCACACGCACCCAGGCGGACATCGCCGCGCAAAACGGCATTGTGATCTATTCCATCGGCTTGGGTGATAACGCCGATATGGGCCTGATGCAGGATATCGCCGACAGAACCGGGGGCGAGGCGTTCTTCGCGCCCACTGCCGCTGATCTTCTGGCGATTTACCAGACAATTTTTGAGCGCATTCGTTTGCGCTTGATACAATAGCATAGCCGGTTGGGGGGATGGTAGCGCCGGGCAACATAGCCCTGCGCTACTCGGCGGCGGACACGCCTGGCGGAAGGGCTTGCAGCAGCGGGCTGCGATAAGCAGGTGTTCCGCCGTTTTTTCCACGTAGAGCCGAGATGCAAGAGCGATGCACGGTATTTGAGGAGGGATAGCATGGGACGCTTGCGAGGTCTCCTGTGGCTCACGGCAGGCCTGGTGGTGGCGGTCTTGGCAGGATTCGTCGCCTTCATCAGCCTGACAAGAGCTACGGCTCAGCGTACAGGCCAGGAAGTTGTGCAACCGAGGGTTCAAGTAGTGATCGCGGCGCGCGCGATTGCCGTGCGCTCACTCCTGGCTGCGAGCGATTTAGAATTGAAAGAGATCCCGGTTGATGCGGTGCCCGAAGGGGCTATCCGTGAGATAGAACAGGCCGCGGGCCGTCTGACGCTGGTGGACCTGTATCCGGGCGAGATCATCCTGGCGCAGCGCCTCTTGGACCCCAACGTCATCTCTGCCGATGGGAGGTTGGCGCTTGTCGTCGCGGCGGATGAGGTGTTGATGGCAATCCCGGCCCAGGACCTGATGAGCCGGGTGGGGATTCTGAAGCCCGGAGACCATGTGGACCTCCTCTTTTCGTTGGAGTTCCCCGCCAATCGCGGCACCCAGATCACCACGCCGGGCGAGGCAGGGGGCACGGCCAGCGGTACGGTTGTCCTCCGTGAGAAGGAACAAGCAACTTTCAACCTGCTCCAGAACCTGACCATCTCGGCCATTGTGGCCGGTAGAACCCCCACCGGCGGCGACACGCGTACGCCGGATGCGCTCCTGCTGGCGGTGAGCGCGCAAGATGCGCTGGTGCTGAAATACGTGAAAGATGCCGGCGGGATCATGGACGTCGTCTTGCGGGCGCCAGGCAACGAACGTCCTTTCACGACGGAACCGGTGGACGTGGACTATCTGATCAATCGTTACCAGATTCCGACGAAGGTGGGACCGTAATAAGGCCCTCAACCCCTTCCTTCTCCTGTTCCAGATTGGTGGGCGATCACCGTCGGTTTGCAATGAGTTGTGGTATAATAGGGTGAGTGTTAACAACCAACGGCCTGTTGGAGGGGTAATTGCCTACGTTAATTCCGGGAGAGGCCCTGCGCGTTCTCCTTGTCAGCACAGCAGAAAGTGCGCGGGATGAGGTCGGAGAGGCCCTGGCGCATGGCGCGGGTGACCATCGGCTTTATTGGGTCGCGCAGCCGGAGTTGGCCCCCGTCCGTGCTCAGGACTTAGTCCCTCATGTTATCCTGGTGGATGACGCCTTGGGCGGTGCGGATGCTACCGCCCTGATCACCCAACTCTCGTCACGCGTGCCGGGCGCCGCGATCCTGGCTTTGATTGAGGCAGGCGCGATGAATCGGGCGCGTCAGGCCGTCCTCGCGGGCGCGCGCGGCTTTGTCACAAAACCACTTCACACAGACGATCTCATCACCAGCCTGCGCCAGGTCCTGACCCAGCGGGGTAGCCGCGTGCCGGCGCCGGAAGACGGCGTAGGGGCCAACGGTCGCATCGTTGTATTCTGTGCACCGAAAGGAGGCACAGGTCGCACAACCTTGGCTATCAACACGGCGGTGAGCCTCCATGCGATAGATCGCAGGCCGGTGGTTCTGGTGGATGCCGATTTCGCCGCTCCTGCGCTGGACGTGGCCTTGAACCTTTATCAGGAGCGCAATATTTCCGACTTGCTGCCGCGCCTCTCGCGCCTGGATGAAGACCTGGTTTCCAGCGTGCTCGCCAGCCATGTATCGGGGATTCGCATCTTGCTGGCGCCGCCGCCCGGTGATCTCTCGAGTCCTATCACGTTACCTCAGGTGCAGCAAGTGCTGGCCCGGCTCAAAAGGATGTTCCCCTGGGTGGTCGTCGACTTGGGATTGCCTTTAGACGAGACGGCCTTCGCCTTCCTGGATGGGGCGGATCGCATCGTGATGACGGTGTTGCCGGAGATGGTGGGCCTCCGCAACACGCGCCTCATGCTGGACCAACTGCACGAGCGCGGCTATCCTGCCGAGAAGGTGTGGCTTGTGCTGAACCGCGCTACGGTGCCGGGCGGTATTTCCGCACGAGACATCGGAGACCGCCTACGTGTACAGGTGCGGCATAGAATCCCGGACGATCAGCCTCTGGCAACCTACAGTGTCAACCGGGGAGTGCCGATGGTGATGAGCCATCGGCGTAGCGCGGTGGCCAGGGCCATCAGGCAACTTGCCCGTATGCTTGCCGACGATTTGGGACAGGAGATGAAACCGACCGCCATGAGTGAGGAAGCGCAAGGCGGTCTGATGGATCGGTTGCGTCGGGGCTTTCGTTCTGCCAACGTTTGAGGCCCGCGCTACCATACTATTTGGGTGCCATCTCGGGGCTTCGGCCCACTTTATCACTCTAAAGCACAGGGGGCATCATGGGCAAGCACGTCATCAGCTATGTTCTCATTATCGTCGGTGTACTCCTCGCCGCCGTCGCGGCCTTCCTGGATGTAGGAGCCATGAGCGGCTTGCGCGGCATATTCCTGGGCCTGGCGATCGTCATCGCGGGCATAGTCTTCTACCGGCGTGGGAAATAGGTATCGCTTCCGCGTGCGCGCCTGCCTCCTATGAGGATGGGGAAGTATGGGACCTTTGGTGTTTGGGCTTCTCGTCATGGTCGCCGTCATGACCTTCTTTGTCGCCCTGTGGCGTATGGCGCGCACCGAAGACCCCGTTGAGGCGCGCCTGCGCCAGTACAGCGGTCTGACCCGGAACCTGTCTGCCGTTCCAGATACTGCCTCAAGCATAACGTTACGGCGGCCTGCCCTGTCGGGTGTCAACCGAATTATGCAAGGGTTCGGCCTGGGGCCTGTTCTGGCAAGGGAGATCGCGCGCGCCGATCTACCGTTCACGGTGGCCGAATTTGCCATGATCATCCTGGGCGCGGCTTTCTTCGGCTTTCTCATCGGCTTCGCCCGGGGCGGCCCTCTGATCGGCCTTGTTTTGGCGGCACTCTTGGGCTACCTGCCCATCTTGTATCTCGGCATCAAGAAGCGACGACGCCAGAATGCCTTCACCGAGCAGCTGCCGGACGTGCTCACCTTGTTGGTGGGCGCGTTGCGGGCGGGCTACGGCATATCCCAGTCGCTCCATGTGGTCGTGGAACAATTGCCTCCGCCGGCTTCTACCGAGTTCGCGCGCGTCGTACGCGCGATCGGGCTTGGCCTCTCGGCACAGCAGGCGTTGAGTGATATGGCGGATCGCATCGGCACCGATGATGCAGACCTGGTGGTGACGGCCATCAACGTCCAGTATGAGATGGGCGGCAACTTGGCTCAAACCTTGGAGATCATCGGCGAGACCATTCGCGATCGCATTCGCATCAAGCGGGAAATACGCGTCCTGACGGCTCAGCAACGCCTGAGCGGATATGTGCTGGCAGTGCTGCCGGTGGTGCTCGCCATTCTCCTGTTCATCACGCGTCCGGAGTACATGAGTCGCCTTTTTGAACCGGGTTGGGTGCGCGTGCTGCCGATCATGGCCGTGGTCATGATGGTGGCGGGCTTCCTGGTCATTCGTAGGATACTGGATATTGAGGTATAAAGGCGTATGGTAGATATTACCAGCCTCCTCATAAACGAGGGGATATTCTCCTCGCCGCTTGCTTTCGGGGCGATGATCGGCCTTGCTACGATCCTCATCTGGCTGGCGTTCATGCCTTCTCCGCCGGCCCAGATGATTCGTAGCAGGCTGGATGGCTACCTGGAGCGGGTTGACGTGATAGAAGATGCCGACATGCGCAAGCCCTTCGTCGGTCGCGTGGTGATACCGCTTTTCCGGCGATTCTTGCGGCTTCTCGGTGGGCTCGCACCGAAACGGAACATGGAAGCAACCCAGCAGATGTTGCTTCAGGCGGGCAGCCCCGGTGGCCTTACCGTCCTTGATTTCTTTGGGCTCCGCTTGCTCTCCGTTTTGCTTCTCGGCGGAGGCTACTACTTTCTTTTGGGCGAATCTGTGCCTTTCGCTACGGCGGTGCGCAACACCCTTATCATGGGTGGGATCGGCTTCTTCGTGCCCCTCTACTGGCTGCGCCATCGCGTGAACCGGCGAAAATACGAGATCAGACGGGCCCTGCCGGATGCCCTGGATATGTTGACCATCGGTGTAGAAGCAGGTCTCGCTTTTGAATCGGCTATGGTCAAGGTCGGAGAGAAGTGGAACAACGCGCTGACGCGGGAACTGCGCCGAGCGGTGGCCGAGATGCGGGTGGGAACCCCTCGCGATGTCGCCTTGCAGCGGATGGCCGAGCGGGCAGGCGTGCAAGAGGTGAGCACTTTCGTTGCCGTCCTGGTGCAATCTAGCCAGTTGGGTGTGAGCATCGCTCAGATGCTACATGCCCAGGCGGCCCAGGTTCGCATGAGACGGCGGCAGCGGGCCGAGGAATTGGCACAACAAGCTAGCGTCAAGATGGTATTCCCCCTCGTTCTCTTCATTTTTCCTGCCATGTTTGTCGTGGCCTTGGGGCCGGCAGTGCCGACTGCCATCGCCTTCCTGAATCGCTTGGGCGGAGGTTAGGCCGGCGTATGCGGATTCTCAACTGGCTGGAGAGACCGAAGTAAGATGACAGTCGCAGTTGGCGGGCACACCACCGATAAAGATGATCCTCTGTACCGAAAGGGCATAGGGCATCTCCAGGCAGGGGAATGGCAAGAGGCCATCCGCTCCTTTGAGGAACTGGCGCGGAAATATCCGGATAGCCAGCCGATTCGGCGCGCCCTGGAGGAAGCTCAATTCAAGGCTCTCATTGACGCCAAGTCTCGCGTCCGCGCCAAGAGGTGGATCATCCCCTGGCGGCCCGCCATCTTCCGAATCCTGGTTGTGCTCACCATTGCGGTGCTTGCCGTGCAAGGGGTGCGATTGATCAGCGAGCGGGCCGCCCCTCTGCTGGCCCAGGCTCAGATGGAGCGGCAACGGGCGCAGCTCCTTGTAGAAGCCAACGGATACCTGGAAGGGGGGGACCTGGACGCGGCAGAGGCCCGTTTCAAGGAACTTCTCGCTCAGGTGCCGGACCACCCAGAGGCCCAAGAAGGATTGCGGCGGGTGGCAGAGGAGCGGGAGATTCTCGCGCTCTACCAGGAGGCCGTCGCTTTGCAGGAGAAAGGCGACTACCAGGGCGCCCTTACCAAGTATAGCGAGCTCTCGGTCAAGAGGGCAGGGTATCGCGATGTCAGCCTGCGCGTCAAGGCTATCCAGCATCAGCAGGAAGTCGCTCGCCTCTATGAGGAAGCGGAGGCAGCCTATGCGGCTGGCCTTGCTCTGGATGCCGTCGCGAAATACCAACAGCTCAAGGAACTGGATGTCAGCTTCAAGCCCGATGTGGTGGATGCGAGGCTTTATGAGCTCTACATGCGCCTGGGGCGCGGGCTCATTCTCCAGAATCCTCCCGTTACCGATGACGTGCAGCAGGCCGTGGGGTACTTTACCAAGGCGTTGGCCTTGCAGCCGCGCAGCGCCGAGGCAACGTTGGAGCAGCGTTTGGCCCTCCTTTATCTAGAAGGTCAAACCCGGTATCACGAAGGGCGATGGGATGAGGCCATTGCGCGCCTGCGGGCGGTCTATGACCAGCGTCCCGATTATTTGAGTGGGACTGTAGCCAACCTCTTGTATGACGCCTATATCCGCAGCGGCGACCGGCATCAGGAGGCCGGTGACCTTTACCTTGCCTATGAGTTATATCGCCAGGCGGTTGAGCTGCCGGTGACTGACAAAGCACTTGCCCGTGGCCGCATGTTCAGCATCGCGCCCAGGCTGACGCCGACGGCGACCCCAACCGTAACGCCGACTACCACACCGACGCCCCTGCCCACGCCGACCACGCCGCCGACGCCTACGCCGACGCCCATGCGCCTGCAAGATTACCGTAACATGATCGTCTTCTACTCCAGCGATGAGAACCAACCCGGCCTTTGGGTCATGGACCCCACAGGGAAGAATCGCCAATACCTGGGCGGTGAGACCAGAGACAGGCGCAAGGAGTACGAGGCACTTATCCAGAAAGCACAGTTCTCGCCGGATGGTCGCTTCCGCGCCTTCGTTCAGAACGCGGGGCGCACGCCCCAAATCTTCCTGGCGTTGCCGGCAGACCAATTCGGTCAGCCGCCGCCCAGACAACTCACCCATTTTAGCGCCGTCAGTTACGATCCGGTATGGTCGCCCGACGGCAGCCGCATCGCCTTTGTGAGCCAGGAAAAAGGAAGCGACGACATCTGGGTGATTTATCCTGACGGCACCGGAGCCAGACAACTGACAGAAAATACGTGGGAATGGGACAAGCATCCTTCCTGGTCTCCGGATAGCAAACGCATCGTCTTCTGGTCTAACCGGACGGGAGTGAAGCAGATTTACGTGATGGATGCTGACGGCAGGAACGTGCGCAACATCAGCAACACAGAATGGGACGAATACGATCCCATCTGGATAAGATAGGGATTCTCTTGACATAATCTGGAAAGGCAGTCGGACCGCATGATCAACTTTACGCGTGGTCCTCGCACCGTCAGTCGTTCCGATAACGTGAGGGGAGGAGGTGGGGCCCATGCCGCCGCTGATGAGCCCTACGCAGCTATACGCGAGCACGTCCAACGACGGCTCCTGGCCGAACTGAGCCCCACGGTTGACGTCAACAACGTTGATGAAGTGCGGCGGGCTTTAGAGCGCATCTTCACAGAGACGTTGGCCGAAGAAGAGCTTACCCTGAGTCGTCACGAGCGCACCGAGCTGTTTGAGCAAATCGTGGCGGCGATCTTGGGTTATGGGCCCCTGGAACCGCTGTTGCGAGACGAGACCGTCACCGAAATCCTGGTGAACGGGCCAGACCAGATATACATTGAGCGGAACGGCATCCTTGAGGAAACCGACATCCGCTTCCGCGATGCCGATCAGGTCCTTCGCATCATAGATCGCATCGTCGCTCCTTTGGGTCGCCGGGTGGATGAGAGTAGCCCCATGGTGGACGCGCGCCTGCCCGATGGTTCGCGCGTCAACATTATCATTCCGCCCCTCTCCCTGGTGGGCCCCTGCATCAGCATTCGCAAGTTCGCGAAAGTCGCTTATACCGCCGATGATCTGATACGGCTCGGGACCCTCACCCAAGAGATCGCCGACTTCCTGCGTGCCTGTGTTCTCGCGCGCCTCAATATTGTGATCTCCGGAGGAACGTCCACCGGCAAGACGACACTGTTGAACGTCCTTTCCAGTTTCCTGCCTGCTAAGGAGCGGATCATCACCATAGAAGACGCGGCCGAGCTGCAACTCCGCCAACGCCACGTCGTCCGGCTTGAGGCTCGCCCTCCTAACGTGGAGGGAAAAGGAGAGGTGAAAATCCGGCAACTGGTCATCAACGCGCTGCGCATGAGGCCCGATCGCATCGTGGTGGGCGAGGTGCGTGGTGGCGAAGCGTTGGACATGTTGCAGGCCATGAACACCGGCCACGATGGCTCTTTGACCACTGCCCATTCCAACAGCCCGCGCGACACCTTGCACCGCATAGAGACCATGACCCTCATGGCAGGGATGGATTTGCCTTTGCGCGCAGTGCGCGAGCAAATAGCCTCCGCCTTTGATCTCATCGTGCACCTTGACCGTTTGACGGATGGGACGCGCAAGGTTACACAGATCTCCGAAGTACAGGGGATGGAAGGCGACGTCATCGTGATGCAGGATATCTTTCGCTTTGTCCAGACGGGCGTAAAGGATGGGCGGGTGCAGGGTTATTTCACCGCGACGGGGGTGCGCCCGAAGTTCATGGACAAAGTGGAGGCGGCGGGCATTTTCGTATCCCCTTCTATATTCACACCGGCGCGCAAGGCAAAGTAGGCCCTTGGGCGAGAACGGGGGGTTCTTATGGCGGAACCGACGCCGACCGGCAACAAAGAGGGGTGGTGGGAGTTAGAATCGGTGGGCCCGGCCACCCTTGCGCAGGTGATGGAAGAGGTAGAGCAACAGGTCGCAAGGGGCGACGTGGCGCGCTTTCAGCCCCTGGCGACCGGTTTTGATCCTCTGGATGACGTGCTCAACGGCGGGCTTCGTCGCGGCGAACTGATGATCGTCGGCGGCCCTTATGGTGTCGGTAAGACCATCTTTGCCTTGCAGGTCGCGCGCAACGTGGTGCGTCATGATGAGCGCAATGGCGCCATATACGTCTGCTATGAACACGATCGGGCTCACCTGATGTCGCGCCTCCTGTGCCTTGAGAGCGCGGAAGAAAACAGCAAGGGCGAGGCATTGACCTTGCGCAGGTTGGCGGAATTGGCTTTGAGCACCCCCAACGGTGTTGGCCTCATCTCAAGGCTACGGCGCATGCCACGTTATGCCGCCGTTGTGGAAACGATGGCCTCTTATGCCAGCCGCCTCGCGCTGGTGAAGGCGAGCGGCGATACCTCAACCCTTGATCAGATCCGCCAATGGGTGCGAGAGATGGCTGCGGTCGGGCCCCAACGGTTGCTCCTGGTGGTGGATTACCTGCAGAAGATTCCGGTGGACGTGGATACCCTGCAGCCGGAGACGGAAGTGACGACCTTCCTGACCCAAGGTCTGAAGGAATTGGCGATGTCTATGGGGATACAGGTCATCGCCATCGCCGCGTCGGACAGGCCGGGGTTGAAGGCAAAGCGTATGCGCCTGGCGGACTTGCGGGGGAGTTCTGCCCTGCAATACGAAGCCGACGTCGGCCTTGTGCTCAACAACAAGCACGACATCGTCAGCCGTGAGCACATGATCTACAATCCATCGCAGGCCGAGGCCATGCGCAGTTGGGTTGTCATGAGCGTAGAAAAGAACCGCGCGGGGCGCAATGCTCTGGATATGGAGTATCTTTTGGACGCTGCTCACTTTCGCATGGTCACTACAGGAGGCTTTGTGCGCGAGCGGCTGGTGGATGAGAAGGTCATTTTGGAATAGCGGAAAAGGGGAAAGGCATGAACCGAAGCCACAGAGCCGTTGCCTTGGCCGTGGGGCTGGCGTTTGCCGCCCTTTGCGTGGCCGAAGCGGGAACGATCATTGACCTAACCGACTTTCCGAACCCGGCCCGCCTGACGATAGACGGGGGGGCACCCCAAGATTATGCCGGCAGTGCCATCGCAGCAGCCGATCTCAATGGAGATGGCGCAGCCGACATCGCCGTTGGCGCGCCGTCAGCAGACCCCGATGGGCGTCTTAGCGCCGGGATCGTCTATGTGGTCTATGGTGGCCCGAACGTCACCGGCAACATTTTTCTGACAACGACGACCTTCACAGGGCCTCGCTTGAGCGGCAAGACAAGCCTGGATCAATTCGGCGAGTCGTTGGCCGTAGGCGATTTCAACGGCGACGGTGTGGCAGACCTGGCTGTAGGGGCTTCTTTCAGCCTTTCATCTAAGGGTACGGTTTATCTCTTCTTTGGCAGGGTTGGCTCCTTTCCATCGGTTGACCTCGCCAGCCAACAAGCACCTCTCACTGTCACAGGGGCGCAGGCAGAGGATCGCGCAGGGGGCGCCGTTGCTCTGGGCGACCTGGATGGCGATGGCCTGGACGAACTCATCATCGGCGCGCGGCGCGCCAGTCCTTCCGGGCGTGCCTCCGCGGGGCAGGTGCACATTATCCGAGGAAGCCGAACCTTCAGCGGCACGGTGAATTTAGCAACGTCACCCGGCGTTGTCATCAAGGGCCCGGCAGCGGGCGAGGAATTCGGCTCATCGCTGGCAACGGGGGATGTAGATGGAGATGGCAAAGATGACCTTCTGGTCGGCGCGCAATTCGCATCGCCTTCAGGGCGAAGCAAGGCAGGCGCAGCCTATCTGATCAAGGGACGCAGTCCGCTGGTAAACATAGACCTGGCAGGCCAACCTGCCGATCTGAAGGTCATCGGCGCAGCCGCAAATGATTACCTGGGCAACGCCGTCGCTCTGGGCGATCTTGACGGCGACAACCGGGCCGACCTGGTGCTAGGTGCTAACGGACGGCTCACCAGCAGAGGGGCGGCATATGGGCTATTATGGAGAAGCGGCGGCCTGACAGGAACGGTGGACCTGGCATCGCAGACGCCATGGGCGGTCCTGGAAGGGGTCAACTCTTTTGATGATCTGGGGGGGGCGGTGGGCACCGGAGACCTGGACTTGGATGGGGCAACCGACCTGCTGGCAGGAGCGAGCCGCGCCGATCCGTCTCCCAGTCGTCAGAATTTCGGCATCTTGTACGGCCTCGCCGGCGTCCGGGCAACGGGGCAACAAAGCCTCCTGGCCGCGGCGACCCCGGACCTGGAAGTGTGGGGAGCCAACGCGGGCGATCGCACGGCAGCTGCCTTCGCCGTCGCTGATTTCACGAAAGATGCGAAGCCGGATTTAATCATCGGCGCGCCCAGGGCGGATTCCTTCCTCGGTGTGCAGGCAGGACGTATCTATCTTCTGGCCGGGCCGTTCGTTCTGCGCCCAACGCCGACGCCCACGCGCACGCCGACGCCGACCATCACACCGACAAAGACGCCAACGCCTAAGCCGCGATTTTTCTACGTTCCACTTCTTATGAAGAAGGCTGCCGTGACCAACCGTTGATCGTCGCGCGATCCTCGCCGTGCTCGTGACCGGAGGCCAGATACCGGCCCCCGCGAGGGGAGCGCTACGTGCACTGCGTTTGAGGGCACCGACTCAGAGGGGAAAGTAGCGGCATGGCTGAACTCCTCGTCGCCAATGGCTGGTCAACACCTGGCTCGCTGGCGATGCACCTGCGAGAGGCTTTGCCGGACGATTACTTCATCGTTGCCGACCCGATCGTGCATCGGTTGGCACTCAGCACCGTTGTTGTGGGTCCGCAAGGGCTCTTCGTATTGCATGTGAAGGATTGGGGCGGCGAGATTCGCCCGGCGCGTTACGGCCCTTGGCGGGAACGACTTGAGTCCGGCCAGGAAGTTCGCCATCCCAACCCTGCAGAGGAAGCGCGCCAAGCCGACAATGCCTTGCGCGCTTTTCTGCGGGATGAGTTCCCATCGTTACGCCCCCAGGTACGCCACCTGGTGGTTTTCAACAAGCCGGGCGTCAGAATCGTTACATCCGAACCAACGGAGCCACCGGCCATGACAGTAGAGGACGCGGCCAGCGCGATCACCGGCACCGAATCGCCGGCCAAAGGGAACCTGTTAGATGAAGATACGCGCGAGGCTGTGGCTTTGGCTTTGCGCGATCGCCAACTCACGATCTCGGAACGGGCACGGCAACCTTTTGTCTTTCGCTCCGGCGGGGTCCTGGGCAGCGGCAAGAAGGTCTGGACCGTGCGCGAGGCGGTGGCACACATGGACCGCCATCCCGCCGATGGCATTTACCATCTGCGCAACGGTACGCTGGCCCGTTGGCTGGCCGATCAGGGGGCCGATCATCTGGCAGCCCTAGCCCGAGAAGTGGTGCGGCAGCGCGAAGAAGATCCTCGCATCCCTTTGGAGACCTTCTTGATCGGCACGAGGCTTGTGCGGCGTCCGCGCCTCAAGATTCGTCCTCGCAAGGTCAATTTTGGGCATATCTTATCGGGCCAGAGCGCGATGCGCGTGCTGCGCGTGCAGAAGGGGCGGGGGCGGGGTTACCTCTTCGGTTCCCTGCGTAGCAGAGACCCCTGGCTGCGCATCTCACCTAACACCTTCAGCGGGCGGCCTCTCAATGCTGTGTTAACCGTCAGCACAGATACGCTTCTCATCAGCCAGGTACCACATCAGACGGAAATCCTGGTGGAATCCAGCGCTTCGGAGCAGCCGGTGTCGGTGCCGGTGGAGTTCCGGGTTGTAGGGATGCCTTCGTCTCTGGATCGCTACCTTCTGCGGCCTTTGGCCGGCTTCCTTAGTGCCGGGCTCATGGGCGCGGGGGTAGGTTGGCTCTTCGCCGCTTCTGGCCTACGGGCGCCGCAATGGTTCGCGGGGATTTGGGGGGTATCCTCCACCTCTAGCGTGGCATGGATGCTCCTGATCGGCCTTCTGTGGGCGGTGATGGGGCTGATCCGGGGCTTCTTCCAACATGTGGCCTGGCCCATCACCTACGCGACGGGGCGCTGGCTTTTCCGCACGTTGGCCTGGGGGGTGGCATTGTCGCTCCTGGTTTCGGTGACCCTTTGGTCGTGGCAGCAGCCCTATTCAGGCCTTGATATCCAGTTCTCACCGACGACGCGCTCCATCGCGAGCCTTCTTGCCCTCGCGTTTTCCATCGTGCCTGCCGTGCTCAGCGAGATATGGTCGGCCCGCCCCGCGCCGGATAACACGGTGGACGTGGCGGCCCAACAGCCTACGTTGCGCCCGGTGGCGTTGGTATCTTTCGGCATCATCCTGGGATTTGTTATGATGGCGAGCGCGCGGCTGGTGCGCCCGACGTGGGAGCGTCTGTACACGGCGGGCCCGGCCACGACGGTAAAGGAATGGGTAGGAGAACAGTGGGATCGCCTGGAAAGCGGTGTCAACGGCGTGGTGGACCGGCTTTACATCCGCTATTATGACCGCCGCGCGCCGGTTCAGCCGACGCGAGCAGCATCGCCTACGCGCCAACCGCCGGAGCCTACTATGACCCGAAGTGGCGGGCCCTGAAGAAACAGGGGGGGCCAAGCGCATCGCTGCCTCCGCGAGGCGATGTCCTGGAAACATGCCCCGCGGAGGCTTGTTTGTAGCGGGGAAGAAAAATAGAGTTATAGTCCTACCGCCTCTATCGCGCGGTTGTCGGGAAGGATGCGGAAGTCAAGAGCCAGATCGCGTCGCTCGCCCGGCTCCAGATATTGTAGCGTGCCATGCTCCCGCTCCCAAACGCGCCCTCCCACGTGGCAGTTGCCCGGTTCTATCCCCATCACATAGTCCCCAATGCTGAATTGCTTCCAATGGGTCAGGAAGGGGAGTTCTGCCTTGCGGTAACGTATCTCCAGGCCTAGACCTTGCCCGCCGTTGAAACTGGGGTTGGCCAGAACGATGGTCACCCAACCATCGGCGTCCGGCACGGGCTCGTGGTAGAAAACCTGGGTGCTCCAATTGGCGTCGGGGGCCGAGACGTGGGCCACGCTGGCCAGGCCCGGCTCCGATGCCTTCTCCCTGGGCTGCACCGGATGGGGTTTGGAGAGGATGCGCGCGCCGGCAGCCAGGAGCGGATGGCCGAAGTTGCAATGATACAGGATCATAAATGGCGTGCGTCTGCCCCCCATGTTTTCCACCGTGTCGCGGATGCGAATCACCGCCTCGCCGAGCCGTCCGGAGATGCGACGGCGTAGGCGCAGGTTCTCGCCGTAGAGGACGGCCTGGCGCACCTCGCCCTGCACCCAGAACTCGTACTCATCGCCCTCCCACTCGCCGCCGACGCAGACGTTGCTGGCCGGCAGGTTGGAGATGCGCCCGTGGATGCCCAACACTTCGCCCGCATCCTCGGTAGGGCTGCCCACCTGGGTCAGCCCACAGGTAACCATCATGCCGCCGCCAAAGGTGCGAATCCAGCCTTCGCCTTCCGGTTCATAGTAATAGGGCGCAGACCAGCCGCCGGGCGAAATGAAGCAAAGAGGGATACCGTTGTAGGTGACCAGCCCCAGGTCCAATGCCCGGTCAATGAGCACCTGATAATCAAGGCCGGAGCCGGTACGGACGTTCGCGATGCGTAGGCCGTGGGCGCGTCCGTCGGTCAGCGTGCCCATTTGCACGCCACCTATCTGGGCTATATCTCCCACATGGGCCAGAAGTTCCGCGCGCGTGTAGGATTTCCCGAAGATGGTAGCCATTTTCTTCCTCCTGGCCGAAGGTTATCATGACTGAGCAGGCATGTCAACCGGGCCATGCCAGGTCTGTTGTCGGCTGTCGTAGCGCCAACCGGCCTCGGCGACCTCCAACGGATTCTTTGCCCAACCGCTGTTGATGCGATTGATCGTCTCTTCCCAGGAACGGACACCGCCGACCGCATCCAACACCTCAACGCTACAGGCGCCGACCGCACAGGCTATCTTCAAGGTCTGTTCAATGGAATAGCCTCGCAACAGGGCGCTGAGGAAACCGGCGATGGCGGCATCGCCCGCGCCGACCGCGCTGGCGACTTTGACGTGGAAACTAGGCTCCCATAGTTCGCGCGCGGCCCAGTTGCGGATATCGGCAGGGGCCCCACGACCACATTGGGCAAGCCGACCCTGATCCGCCGTGCGCAAATAGAATCCCCGATGTCCACACTTGATGCCCACCACCGCCGTGCCCATGGCGAGAAGTTGCCCCGCCATCGCGGAGAGGAGGTCTGCGCCGATGAAATCCAGAAGGTCTCGCCCTTTGGCTGCGGCGGACAAGGCGTCAAAGCGATCACGGTGCAGCATAAAGAGAATCTCTTCGGCACTGGGCAGGAAATAATCCACATGAGGCAAGGTGCGCTCCAGGATGGTAACCCAATCCACCTTTCCGCTGGGCGAAGCAGGGTCGGGCATAGACATATCCAGGCTTGTCGTCACGCCGCGCTCCTTTGCCCGCGCGAAAATGGCAGCCATCTGTTCGCCACCGTTGCTATACAGGTTGTGCATCAGAGGGGGATATCCCAGGTGGAAGAGACGCGCGCCATCCAGCATCTCATAGCGCACGTCGCCGGCGCCAAAGGTATCGTTCGCGCCGCGACAATGGAAGAAGATGCGATCCACGCCGGGGGGCGAGACGACCAGGGTGTAGGAAGTGGATTCCTCCGGCAGGACGATCAGCCCTTTATCCAGCCCTTCGGCCGCCAGGTAACGCATCAGGGCCTGGCCGAAGAGGTCGTTCCCGATCTTGCCTTGCAAGCAGACGCGCATGCCAAGCTTGTGGAGACCCTGGCCGGTGTTGGATACGGGGCCGCCCGTTGCCACCGCCGCCGGCCCGATCTCAACGATCCGTCCGGGAACGAACAGGGTATCCATATCCCAGGCGCGCTGCCCAAACAAAGGAATGACATCCAAACAGACCGCGCCGGCCACCACAACGTCGCAGGAAGTCGTCTGGTTACCACCGATCTCAAGGTCAGTACGTAGAGGTTCTATCGTTGCCACGGCTTGTGTGCTCATCCGGTCCACTCCGGTACTGTTGCCAGTTCGTTGAACGAAGATTCTGTCTGCCTCAGCAGATGATCGTAGAAGGTCACGTAGGCCTTGTAAAATTCATGGCGTTGCGGGTCCGGCTCCACCCTTTCCGTCTCTTTTACGAAGCGTCGCGCCGTCTGTGCCATGTCATCATATAGCCCCACGGCCTTGCCCGCGATGATGGCATCGCCTAGTACCGAGACGTCCACTCGGCTCAGGCGAACGTAAGGGAGACCCATGACGTCGGCCTTGATCTGGTTCCACAGGGCGCTGTTCGCGCCACCGCCATAGACACGCACTTTCTCTACAGGGATGTCGGGATAGGTAGCCCGCATCACCCGATACGAAAGATGCAAGTCGTAGGCGATTGCCTCTAGGATGGCGCGATAGAAGTGTTCGCGCCGGTGAGCCCATGAGAAGCCGACCCACATCCCCCGATAATTGGTGTTCAGGGGGCAGGCGCGCCCGCCCAAATGCGGCACGAATACTACTTTTTCCGATCCGGGAGGGAGTGCCCACGCTTTCTCCTCCAACACGGCATAGGCATCCTTGCCTTGTTTCTGCCCTTCCACGTCGTCGGCATAGCCGAAGGTCTGGGCAAACCAGGAATGGCTTAGCCCGCCGCCGACGATGAAAACGGCAGGATACCATAGGTTAGGGATGGCCGAGGGGATCACTTCTACCATCTTATGTTGCATATCGGGCAGGAAGCGATCGGCGCACAAGAAGAAAACCGGATAGGTGCCTGCTACATCGGCTAACATGCCCCGTTCTATCACGCCCGCGCCCACCAGGCCGGCCATCTGGTCGCCCGCGCCCGCGACGAGGGGCGTGCCTTCCAGAAGCCCCGTCTCGCGCGCGGCTTCTTGCGATACCTTGCCGATGATGTCGGTGGGCCGAACGATGCGGGGCAGTTTCTCCATGGGCACGTCCAAGGCTTTGCACAGTTCCTCGGACCAGCGATAGTTTGCCAGGTCGCTCAGGCCGGTCGCCCAGAGATAGGTGAAGTCAATGAAGGCTTCGTCGCCCCTGAGCCCGGCCATCTTTGCCAAGATGTAGTCGCCGATGATGCCGAACTTGTAGCAACGTTTATAGACTTCAGGCATCTCCGAGCGAATCCACATGATCTTCGGCCCCACGGTGGGGTGACCTGTGCCGTTTTTCAGGCGAATGAGATCGCCACAACGACGCATGGCTTCGTTGAGATAGGGGCTGAAACGTTGATCCAAGGTTGTGGTGTAGGGGGTGACGGCTTCGCCTTGTTCGTCTATGCCCAGCGTGCCGGAGATCATGCCGTCCAGCGCCAGCCCGGCTACATCCGAAGGGTTGATGCCGGTGCGCTGCATCAGTTCGCGAATGGCGGTGAGCGTCGCCTGATAGAGGGTCGGCGGATCGTATTCGGCGACACCCGGGCGCGGCTGGTGAGGCCGGATATCTTGCGAATGATCTGCCAGCGCGCGCCCCTCGCTATCAAACAGGGCCGCCTTGGCATTGCTGGACCCCAGATCAACCCCGATGAGGTAAGTAGCCATCGCGCTTCCTCTCCTTTCTCGAAGTCTCGGCTAATGAAAGGGCCAAAGGCTTATACCACCGTGGGGGCTTTCTTGGTGGGCTGTAACCTATCCATATCCAGAGGATAAATGCCGCACTCGCGAATCACTTTGAGCATCGCCAGGTAATACTCCGGCTGAACACCGGAATGGATAGAATTGCTGGAGGAACAGGCATAGCCGCCGCCGGGCCCGGCGATGCGGATGCAGTTCTTCGTTGCCTCAATGACCTCTTCTTCCGGCCCCTCCATCAGGAGATAGGCGCAATCCACGTTCCCTTTGATGGCGATCCGGTGTCCCCACCGTTGTTTCACCGTGGCCAGGTCCATCTTCGCCAGGGGGTCAATGGGGTCAATGCCGTCAATGCCGGCATCTACCAGCATGTCCATCACGCTCATGATGTTGCCGTCGGTATGCTTCCAGTAGTACAGGCCGCAGTCATGAATGGCCTTGACAAAACGGCGGAAATAGGGCATGAAAAGGGATTCCCATAACTGCGGCGCGATCATGGTGTTCCGGTTATCGGCGATGTCGTCGCCGGTCACCACCACCTCCGCGCCCAATTCGGCGGCGATTTGTGCCAGTTGTATGCTCTGATTGATGCACTTCTCAATCAGCGCGCTGACGAGGTCCGGACGTTCCACGCAATCCACGAAGAGTTGCACGTAGCCTAGAAGGTCGCGCGGGTTTGACCAGACATCCCGTAACTGCACGAAGATGGCTTTCTTGCCTTTGAAGCGTTTGATGCGCCGTTTCAGCGTGTTGAAACGATGAGGGGCATAAGGGTCGGGTGGTTGCCACTTCTCAAAGTCGGCCCAATCTTTGATGGGCGCCAGTTCATCAATAGCCATCGCGTAGGCTTCGTGGCCTTTGGTGCGGGTGACGCCCCACTCGTCAATGAGCGTGTCTTCGTCGACGGGTGTCTTGATATAGTCTGGGCTGCACATCACCGCGTCCAGGTCAAACTGCTCAATGAAGTCCTCATAGGTTCCGCCACCGGTCATCTTCTTGATGAAGTCAGGATCAATATCCCACTCAAAGGTGGGAATGCGATCCGGCTCCTGCCGCTTAAGCACCGTCAATACCCGCTCGGTTGAAGTCATCTCAGAAAGTGCCATAGCTCTTATCTCCAGAACATATACCAGCGAGCGCCCCTCTCCCTCTTTATCCCCCTCTTTTTCCCGATTCGGGGAGAGGAGGCATACCCTTCACCTCGTCACGATCTCAGGCCTGGAGGTCTCCAGGCCGGCCAGAGCACGTACCTCCTCCACATAGGCCGTAAGGTTCTCCATTGGGACATCCCACAGGATCGTATGGGTAGTTTGCAGGATGTAGCCCCCGCCTTTGCCCAACGTGGCGGCGCGCTCGCGCACCTCCGCCCGCACGTCTTCCGGCGTGCCAAAGGGAAGCGTTCTCTCTACGTCCACACCGCCGTAGAAGGTGACCCGATCGCCGAAACGTCGTTTCATCTCCAAAGGGTCCATGACCGCAGGCTCCAACGGGTTAAAGATGTCCAGGCCGATTTCAATCAGGTCGGGAAAGATCTCAAGGATGTTGCCATCCGAGTGTTGACCCACGTAAACCCCGGCGTCATGGCACTTCTTGTAGATGATGGCGAGGCGCGGCTTGATGAAGCGACGCCACATATCGGGGCCGAACATGAGCCCGGTTTTCGCGCCCCAATCGTCGGCGAAATAGAAGCCGTCTATGCCGATCGCCAACTGTTGCTCAATGATGGGCAGGTCCCACTCGTAAAGGATGCGATCCAACAACTCCTCTACAAACTCCGGCCTGTCCACCATATCCATGAATAACTCGGCCATGCCGCGGATGCTCCAGGCGCGTTCAAAGAGAACCATGCCGATCTTGCCGAATATGAATGCCTTGCCGCGCCACTGATCGGCCAGTTTTCTGGCCGCGTCAAAACGCCCCTTGCGATAGGGGTCGGGCATCACATACTTGTCCAGGAGGCGGTAGTCTTCAGCGAGAGGATAGGCGACAGAATGGGGCATGCCGGAGGAGCGATCCCAGACGCAGCCGAACTCGTCGGTATGAAGCGCGCCACCCGCATCCAGGTTGGTATGAACAGGGCCGCCGCTGGGTGTCAGGCGTACCTCCTGCACCTCGTTGGCCCAGGGATTGTAGTTGAAGTCGGAGCCGATCTTGACGATGTGGTTGCCGATGAAATTCGCCAGTTCCACACTATCCTTCAGGCCGTAGTAATCCTGTAATTTCTGATAGACCATGGGGATGGCGTGGAAGTTGTAAGGGACGAAGTCGGGCTCTTCATGCCGGATCGCCTTAAGGACGCGCTCCCGCCGGTTTGTGGGTGTGCCGTATGACCAGATGTCCATCACATGAAGCTCCTTCGCGCCGCGCGATTGTGTCTGGTTCGTTGGTCGCCTGACCCTAGTCCCTCGCGCCGAAACGCCGCCGCCAGCCGGCCAGGCTTATCCCTTGCCCTTTCAACGCCATGTCCAGAATCACAGCGAAGATCAGCACGACGCCCTGCAGCACGTACTGATAGAAGGTGTGCACCTGCAAGAGGTTGAGGCCGTTGTTCAAGACACCGACGATCAGGGCTCCCACCAGCGTGCCGAACACGGTGCCTTCGCCGCCTGCCAGGCTGGTGCCGCCCAGGATGACCGCTACAATAACGCTAAACTCAAAGCCGTAGCCGGCATCCGGCTGGCCCGACGCGAGGCGTGAGGCCAGAATGATGCCGGCAATGCCCGCCGTCGTTCCTCCCAGGATGTAAAGAAGGAACTGCACGAGACCGACGTTGATGCCGGAGAGGCGTGCCGTCTCTTTGTTGCCGCCAATGGCATAAGTGTACTTGCCCAGAACGGTATGGTGGAGCAAGATGAAGAAGATGGCGAAAACGATCGCCATGACCACTGCCGGCGTTGGGATCGGTCCGATATAGGAGCGCCCAGGCAGGCTGAACTCCGGCGGCAGACCCGTGACTACGGACCGCCCGCCGCTGATTAGAAAGGCCAGTCCCCGGGCGATGTTCATCGTGCCGAGGGTCGCAATGACCGGCGTGATGCGGGTGCCCACCACCAGGGTCCCGTTGATGAAGCCGATAAGGGTGCCGGAGAGAATGCCTATGAGGATCGCGGTAGGAAGGGATATTCCCTGCTGGGCTAATTTGGCGGTGACCACGCCGGAGAGTGCCAGCACACCGCCCACGGAGATATCAAGACCTCCGCTGATCATGATCATCGTGGCGGCGCTGGCGGCGATGACCGTCATCGCCACCTGGCGCAAGACGTTGGTCAAGTTCGCTACCGTGAGGAAGTGCGGAGAGAGGATGGACATCACCGCACAGAGGCCCAACAATATGAACAGAATGACCAGGCGTTGGAACGCTTCGGCGTTGAACCCTATCCGCGCGCTGAGAGGTCGCTGCCTCTGCACAACTTGCTCTGTCGTTGCCATAAAACTATCCCCCTGTTTATGCTGCTGTGGCGATGGAAGTGGTGTTTGCCGTGCTTTCTCCGCCGCCGGTCGCGTAGTGCACGATGAGTTCCTGCGTAGCCTGCTCTCGCGGCAGCCTGGCTGCTATCCGACCCCGGTGCATTACCAGGATTGTGTCGCTCATGCCCAGAATCTCCTCCAACTCGGAGGAGAACATCAGGATGGCATGGCCCCGCCGCGCCAGATCGTCCATGATAGCGAATATCTCGGCCTTCGCGCCGACATCTATGCCGCGTGTCGGCTCATCCATCAGCAAGATTTTTGAGTTGGTAGCCAGCCACTTTGCGATGACGGTTTTCTGTTGGTTCCCTCCGGATAGGTTGCGCACTTTTTGCATGAGCGAAGGGGTCTTGATGCGCAGGCCATCTATGAAGCGGCGCGCCAGACGCGCGTCCCGTTCTCTGCTGATGAGGCCCAAGGTGCTCACCAGGCGAGGTGCTGCCATGCTGATGTTTTCTTGCACGCTCAGGGCTCCCACGATTCCTTGGGTGCGTCGTTCTTCGGGGACAAGCCCGATGCCGTGCCGGATGGCCGCGCGCGGGCTGCTGATGCGGGCGACGCTGCCGTTGACAAGGATCTCTCCCGCATCGGGCTGGGTCGCGCCAAAGATCAGGTGCGCCAGTTCTGTGCGCCCGGCACCAACCAGGCCGGCTACCCCCACAATCTCGCCCTCGCGAACGCTGAAAGAAATATCTTTGAGACGGTTGCCCCACGATACATGGCGTAAGGTAAGGACCTCTTTCCCCATCGTGCGCGGGGAGCGAACAAAAGTTTCCTTCAGATCGCGGCCCACCATCATCTTGACCAACTGCTCGCGTGTGGAGTCTTTTACGTTCATTGTACCAACGTGACGCCCATCTCGCAATACCGTCACCCGGTCGCCGATATCAAAGATCTCGGCCAGCCGATGAGAGATGTAAATGATGGTGACACCGCGACGTTTTAGCACACCGATGATCTCAAACAGTTTCTCCAATTCGTGCTCCGTCAGAGGAGCGGAAGGCTCATCCATCACGATGATGGATGCATCAAAGGAAAGGGCGCGGGCGATTTCCACCATTTGCTTTTCGGCCACGCTCAGGTCTCTGACGCGTCTGCGGGGGTCAATCGCCACTCCCAGAGGCTCCAGATGGGAACGCGCGAAATCCTCTTCCGCCCGGCGGTTGAGCCAACCCAGGCGATGGCGCTCCTGGCCCAGAGTGATGTTTCCCGCCACGGTGAGTTGATCCACCACGTTGAGTTCCTGGAAAATGAAACTGAGCCCCAGTCGCTGAGCCTGGTGAGGATTGCCGATCACGACCGGCCTGCCGTTCAAGAGGATCTGACCGCTGTCGGCCTGGATCGCGCCGGCCAGGATTTTGATCAGGGTAGATTTTCCGGCTCCATTCTCGCCCACCAGGCAATGCACCTCGCCCCGGTAGGCTGTGAACGTCACATCGTTCAAGGCCACCACTCCCGGATAGGTCTTGGTGATGTGCTGCATCTCTAGGAGCGGTCGCTCGTCTGTGGACATAATATCCCTCTCAAAGATGCAAATTGGGGGGGCAGCCCCACGCAGGCCGGGGCCGCCCCCAACAGAGATCATCTACTGTGCATACTTGGTGAGGTCGGTAGTAGAGAAGTACTGTTCCTTGAGGAACTGGTTGAGGGCATTGACGTCATCGGGTGTCAGGACGACGGCGGGGATACGTACCTCCGTATCCTCGGCCATGGGGCGTTTGCCCTGGATCGTCTCGATGAGGGTATCTATCGTTCCCCGGGCCAGTTCTCGTGGTCGGTTGGCAACCGCCAGCTTCAATGCGCTCTTGGGGTTGACCATCTCTATCAGTTCGGGTTCGGAGCCGTCATGGGAGACGAGGAAGACCTTGTCGGAGGTTCCCTTGCCTGCGCCCTGCAACGCCGCCAGGGCCCCCAGGGCGGAGTCACCGTTCCCGCCGTAGATGACGTTCACGTCGGGGTGGGCTTGAAGGAGGTCCTCGGTGGCTGCCAAGGCCTTTTCGCGGAAGCATTTGCCGTCGGCTCGTGCCACCACCTGCACGTTGGGGTCCACCGACTTGAAGCCTTCAATGAAGCCGTCGGCCCGGTCCACCACCTGTTGGATTTCCGGGCATTCCACGGTGGCCAGTTTGGCCTGGGTGTCCTTGCCGAACTTCTCGTGGAAGCGTTTGGCCGCCTCCTTGCCGGCTGCGGAGGTTGCTTCCTTCTCGGGGATGCCGACGAAGGGGGCCTTTGCTCCCGCGCCGTGGTGGATGGCGAAGGTGACGACGGGGATGCCTGCCTGCTGGGCCTCGTTGATGACCGGCACCGAAGCCGCCTCATCTATGAGGCAGAAGACGATGCCGTCCACCTTCTGGGCGATGAGGTCTTCCATGGCGGAGGCCATCACGGCGGCATCGCCCTTGCCGTCGCGCTCAATCAAGGTGAAGCCCAGTTCTTTAGCATATTGCTGCACGTGCCGCGAGTGGGCCTGGTAATAGGGATGCTCCAGCGTCAGATAGATGTAGCCGATCTTCAGGTCCTTGACATTCTTGACTGCCGGAGCCTTTGTCGGCTCTACCTTCGGAGTGGCAGTAGGAGCAGGGGTAGGCGTCGCGCGGGCACAGCTGGCGATAGCCATGGCAACCGCCAAGAATAGGGCCAGGATCCAATGCCTTCTCATGGTCATGTCCTCCTTTTGGGACAGTCGTAAGATGTGGGATTCATCGGCCAAAGCGCGTGGGGGTTCGCACGGTGTTTCAGAATTTGCAAAGTCTTTCGCCTCCTCTATGCAATTCAGATATTCGCGGGAACTGTGCCTGTTGGTGAAAGGACTCACCTCCCTTCTGTGATAATTGGAGCATCTGCCGCCGCTCTAGCAGATATTCGGCTTTGCTCACTAACCCGCCGGCTTATTACTTATTATGAAGAGGCTCGCACGATCAATCGCGTCGGCAAGATCACCTCTCGCGGCGGAGGCGGATAGGCTCTGTTTTTGATCGCCGTCAGCAGGAGATCGGCTGCCTGGTAGCCAATGTCGTAGGCCGGGTGCATGACCGCCGTGATAGGTGGCGTCATGAGGGAGAAGGCTTCAATATCATCAAACACGACGACGGCGACATCGCCGGGTATGGAAAGGCCCCGGTCGCGCAGGGCCCGCAGCGTACCGATCCCCAGACGGCTGTTCATCGCGAAAAGGGCTGTCGGTGGCTGCGCCGACTCCATAATTTCCAGTGTCATGCGGTATCCCGCGTCGCTGGTGGGCAGGCCGCGACGCATATAAGCGCTATCGCAAGGGATTCCCGCATCTGCCAGAGCCTGCTGGTAGCCGCGCAGACGCTCCATGCCCGGGGTTACTGCCTGATGGAAGGCGATCAGGCCGATTCTGCGGTGTCCACGGCTGATCAGATGTGTGACTGCACCATAGGCAGCCGCGAAGTTGTCCACCAAAACCGCGCTGGCCTCGGAGACGACCTTGCGATCAATCTGTACCAGGGGCAGACCGGAGGCCAACAAAGAACAAATGTAGGAGACGTTGCCTCCGGTCGGCGCGAAGATGATGCCATCCACACCTTTGTCTTGTAAGTTGCGAAAGTAGTGCAGCTCGCGGTCCGGGTCTTCCAAAGTATCGCAGAGGAGAGCAGAGTAGCCCTCGCCGAGGAGACGGTCCTGGACGCCCTTCGCTGCCGCGCTGTAAAAGGGGCTCTGAATATCGGTGATAATGAGGCCGATGTTGAGGGTTGTGGCAGTTTTGAGGCTGCGCGCCACGAGGTTGGGCCGGTAATTCAGGGCCTTCATTGCCCGCAGCACCGCCTCTCGTTTGGCCGGGCTCACGAAGGCGCTTCCCGTCATCACGCGGGAGACCGTGCTAGGAGAAGCCCCCGCGGCCCGGGCAACATCGCGGATGGTCAGTTTTGACTTCTTTGCCTTGACTGCCATTTTGACTCGGTGTAGCAGGATGACGGGATAAGTCTAGCCCAATATATCATGAAATCGGTTTCTTGTCAATCTACTTGGCCTGAGGTTCAGACATGTTCGGACATTCATTTTTCAGAATCCCGATCTGCCGCTCTGAGAATCTCCATGCTACTCGCGGCGCGGCATGGGCCACAACAGAAACTTGGGGGATTCAGGGGCAAAACCTTTACCTCTCTCTACCCCTGCCCCTCCTCTCCCCCACTGGGGGAGAAGAGGGGTCTTGGGGAGACAGACCTCGGCTCTCTGCCTTGGCAAGCCGGCCCAAGTGACATTTCAGGTTGTTTTCCGGCAGGTGTCCGAACTCACGCCCGAAGCTCAGATTTGCCCGGAGGAGTATTGCGCCTACAGTCTGTAGTAGTTTTGACCGATAGTCTCTACCGCTTGTCGTAGCATCGCGGGGTTTTCTCAACACCCTCAGTCCTGAGGGATTTGAACAATGCGCTTAACCTGTGGTATGATGCGCTTAAGATGGACGAGACAGCCTTGATTGTAGCCGCCAAGAAGGGCGAGCTGCGCGCCTTCAATCAGCTGGTGCTTCAATACCAGGGATTAGCCTACAACCTGGCCTATCGCGTCCTGGGCGATAACGACGCGGCGGCGGATGTGACGCAGGATTCCTTCGTCAAGGCGTACAAGTCTTTAAAGCAGTATCGGGGTGGCTCCTTCAAGGCCTGGATTCTGCGCATCGTGACCAATACCTGTTATGACTACCTGCGCGCCAGGCAGCGACGTCCTGCTTCCTCATTGGATGATCTGGCCGAAGATGCCGATCGCGCCGGCGAACTGACCTATCACGGCGAAGGGCCGGAGGAGCACGCTCTGCGCGCGGAGCTGAGCGCGACCATCCAGATGGGGATCGCCCTGCTCCCTGCTGACCAGCGGATCGCCCTCATCTTGTCGGACGTGGAAGGGATGAGTTATCAGGAGATCGCCGAGGTTACCGAGTCGGAGTTGGGCACGGTCAAGTCTCGGCTGAGCCGGGCCAGAGCCAAGCTGCGCGATTATCTTCGGGCTCGCCCGGAACTTTTGCCGGCACAATATCGTCTCAATGATAGCAGGCTGGGCGGTTAGGTTATTAAGGCTCATTTCTATCGCCTGATTCCTGAACGCCCGCCGGCCAACATCCGAAGGGTAGAAAGTGCGATGTTCAAGTGGTCTCGCCGGGATAGCCGCGGACAATCCCATATCTCCGACGAGCTTCTCTCGGCTTACCTGGATAACGAGATAACGGCTCAGGAGCGGAGACAGGTTACCGCACACCTGGCTACCTGTGCCTCTTGCCGGGAGAATTTGCAATCCCTGCGCGCGGCGGTAGCCCTTGTGCGGGCCTTGCCGCGCGTGCCGGTGCCTCGCGCCTTCACCCTGACGGAGGCGATAGTCGGCGCGCGGCCGCGAAAGGCGCGTTCCCCCTGGATCGTGACCTACCTGCGCGGCGCAACGGTTGTGGCCGCGATGATGCTCGTCGTTCTTGTGGGGGGCGATCTCTTTCTGCGGTCGGCCCAGCAGACGCCACAGATGGTTGCTCTACAGTCGCCCGTTGAGACGCGGCTTGTGGAGAAAGTGGTTAAAGAGACGGTAGTTGTAGCTCCAACGGTTGTAACAGAAGAGACGCGGCCTGTAGAAGCCAGCCAACCTGTGACGGCTCCGGTGGCTGTGCCGGAGGCCACACAGCCGGTGCAGCAAAAGGTTGTGGAAAAGGCCGCGCCGGAGGCGGAGAAGGCCGTTGAAGAGACCCCCGTAGAACAACTGAAAACTGCGGAAGCAGCATCGCCGGCCCCGGAACCTGTCAGGGAGTTTCCCCGAGGTGGGGGTGGTGCCGGCGGCGTTGGTGGTATCGGTGGTGCCGGTGGCCCCGGCGGTGAGGGAGGAGGTGCGACGAGCTCTGACCTCGGCCCCGGCGTGGAACCCGTACCCACCGAAGCGCCGCCGCAGCCGGATAAGGCTGTTGCCGAAAAAGCGGTGAAGGAGGCCCCTGAAACGGCAGAACCAACCGTGAGGTCCGCACAGGCGGTGGAAGCTACGCCGACTGCGGCGGAGAAAGTGGTGGAAAAGGCGGTCACGCCGACGTCGGAGGCGGAGAAGGAACCTCAGATCACCGTTACGCCGTCACCGACGTTGGAGGTAGAGAAGACACCTCAGGTTGATCCTACACCGACGCCGACGGTTACCCCACCGGCGACGGCAACCCCCATTCCCGCGCCATCGGTTCAGCCATCGCCAACCGCTGCTCCCACGGAGACGCCGGCCGCGGTCGCCCTGGCCTCGGTCGAGCCGACGCCCGAATCCATAGCGATGCTTCCCGCTCAGGCGTCGGAACAGACTCGGCCCACGGCCTCGCAGCCGTTTGCCTGGGCAGTGCCGCTGCGAATCGCCGAGTTCTCGCTAGGCGTCCTCATCGTCCTCCTGCTGGCAGCCAGTTGGATCGCTGCCCGCAGGGCGTGACGATGTCGCCCTGCCCCTCATCAGAATCCCCTGGCTTCTACCCGGCCGGGGGATTTTTCTTGGTGAGAACTACCTGGGCTGCAGGCCGATGCTGCGAAAACAACGCTCGCCGCGATCGGCGCAGGGCGGCAACCACAACGGGGTTGTCAGATATGGCTTCAAAACCGGCGCAAGGCCACTCCCGGCATAGCGCGTCAGCGTTGCCAGCAATTCCTCGCTTCTGCCCAGGCGGTAGGCTTGGCGATGGAGGTAGCCCCGCAAAGCGCTGAGGAGGCGCGGCTGTCCCATCTGTTTCTCAAGGTCGGTAAAAAGGAGAACGCCACGACGATAAACGACGAGAAGATAGGTCGTGTTATCGTCAAACTGGTAGATGTTTGCGTTCACCGCTTGTGCAGGGAGGTCTCGCTTCACACGCGAGTTCCACCACCACTCTGCGTCGTCGGGCCGCTGCGCGCGATAGAAGAGCCAGGCACAATACTCGGCCAGCGCTTCATCCAGCCACGGCTCATGTACCTGGTCGTTGCCGGCGATGTTATACCACCACTGATGCGCCACCTCGTGCACCGTCGTATATACCAGGAAACTGCGAGCATTCCCCGGCCATTGGGCGTAGTATTCGTCTGTTAGGTAGGAGAAGCCTGGGAACTCCATGCCGCCTTTGGAACGGGTTTCCACGATGCGGAAGTCGCGATACGGATAGGGGCCGAAGAGGTCGGCGTAAAGGTGCAACGCCTCGATCGTCGCCCGCAGCACCTCTAATCCCGCGGCGCGATGCTCCGGCAGGAAGTAGGAGTGCACTCGCACGCCATCTGCCAGAGATTCTGCCTCCTCCCAGCGATCGCTGGCGACAAAGCCGAACTCGCGCCCGCCGGGAAGCCAATACCGCCAGATATTTCCCTCGCGCAAATCCTCTCCGCCGCCTGCCACCTTCACGCCGGGAGGCGCAAGGATATCTACCTCGTAGTCTGCCGACTCGGTGACGTAGGGGTCGCCGATCGTAGAGGGTTTCCACGTCTGCCAGCCGCCACGCGCCGGATCGTAAGGCGCGAGGACGGGATGCCAGTGGCCCGCGTTGAGCGCGATGTCGGACCAGCCGAGGCTGCTCTCCACAAAACTCGCGTCGGTCCGCACCGGCGGGAGGGCGAGGGTAAAGGCCATGAAGACGGTGACCCGCTCGCCCGGAGGTAACGATCGGGGTAGTCGCACGGTCAGGAAGCCATCGCGCAGCCGATAATCGGGCGGCTGCGTGGCATCATCTACCGTCAGCGAATTCAACTCAAATACGCCGGGAACGTGAGACGGCGGCACATGGAAGACGAGTTCGCTCAGAGGCTCGCGCCAACGGTTGGTCAATTCCAGTTTCGCCTGGGCTGCCAGGCGATGCTGCGCGTAATTTAAATCCACATGGATGGAATAGCGCGGCAGATTGGTGGGCGGCTGTAAGGGGTTCCAGGCCAGGAAGCCTGCGATGACGATGGCAAGCCAGTGCATGGCCCTACCCCGAACCGATGGTGTTGCCGAAGGCGTGCCAGAGCGCGCCCGGCGCCAGGCTGCGGGTCTTGAGCCAGAGGTAGCCGAAAACGAAGCCGACTAACGCCTGGCGGCCCAGGCAGGCAGCGAGGACGCGCAGCCAATCGCTGCCGTAATTGCGCACATGAGCCGGAGCGTGCATCAGGCCGAAGACCACCGCCGCGACGATTGCGCCGCGCAGCGCGCTACCCAGGATGCGTTCCAGCCGTGTTTGCAGAAGCGAGCGCGCCCAGAACTCCTCCGGCAGGCCGCTGATGCCCAAGTTAAAAAGGAAGGCCGCCGGGAAACGAGCCAGGTTGATCGCAAGGCCGCCGCCCGCCACTTGTAGCAGTAGCGTCGGAACGGTAAGGGGAAGGACCAGCCACCAGCCGCGCAGGCGGAAGCCTAGGGCGCGCGCGCCATAACCCAATGCCAGGAAGATGAGCAGAGGAATGAGCAGTTGCGTTACGATGTTCACCGTCAGAATGTTGAGCCGCGCGGCGGCCCAGCCCTCCCAACCCAAGTGTGCGATCAGGGGCCCTGCCACATCATCGCGCAGAAATTGCGCCAGCCAGGGATAGCCTAACGCGAAGCGGGAGAAATCAAGCCGCCGCACCTGAACCGTGAAGATGAGCCCTAACCACAAGAGATAAAGGCCGATGATCACCATTTCCGGCCAAGGATGACGTATGGCGGGCGCGGGCTCCTCTCGGCTCCTCATTCCCCGCGCGATGATGAATACGCTCAACGCGGTGAACAGAAGACGTAGGGCGCCTTCAACCAGCCCCAGCAAAGGATTGAAAGGGAAAGTGCCGGCGCGAGCGCTATCCACCAGGTCGCGCCAGCCTGCGTAGGAGGCACAGACCGCGCCCACGGTTAGGAAGATGATGAGAAACAGCCTGTCTATCTTTCTGGTCATCCGGTTGTTTTCTCCAGGACAAGGAAATGAGAGAGGCCGAAGGCGCGCAGCGGCGTTTTCTCGGCCGCGTACGTCAGGGCGTATAGCTCACGCCCCAATCGTGGCCGTCGCGCGACGATGTTATCATAGCCGGGATAGACCTGCGTATGCACGACGACGCGCACCGGCAGGCCACGCCACAGGCTACGCAGGCCGCGCCCGGTGTAGGCGCGCACATGGGGTGCGAGGCGTTGGCGGAAGCGGTCGGGAAGCCAGTTGATGAGCGGTGTGTTGCCAAAATAATAGCGGCCTCGCCAGTAGTGGCCGTGGGTCTCAAAGGGGTGGAGACGGTTAGGGCAGAAGATGACGGCGCGCCCGCCGGGACGCAGCACCCGCATCATCTCTCGCAACACCTGGCGGTCGTCGGCCACATGCTCAATGACCTCGTGGGAGAGGACGAGATCGAAACTGCCGTCCGCGTAGGGCAATGCCTCGGCCGCGGCGACGGTGAAATGCGCATCCGGCACGACGGTAGCGGCCTCGGCCACGCGCTCTGCCTCAATATCTAGGGCATGGATGTAGGGCGTATAGGCACGGAGCGCGCGCACATACATGCCGACGCCGCAGCCGTCCACCAGCACGCGTGCACCGTCGGGCCGTCCCCAGCGGCGGATCATCTCCAGCCGCCGCGCCTGCCCTTCTCGCCAGACGAAACTGGGGTTGCCGCGCGTCGCTCGTATATCGTCCACACCGAGATTATAGACGCAATTCGTCCTTGTGACCAAATCCGAGGCTGTTATCAATCAGGCGAATCCAATGCGGCTTGATGCGATAGAAACGGCTACGGGCCAGAGGGCCGGCGAGGATGGGCGCGGCGGAACCTTCTCCTTGCCATGCCTCGCCCACGAAAGGAAATTTCGCCCGGAACGTTTCATACGCCGCCGTCCACTCCTCCGGCGCGGAAAGGATTTGGGCGCGGCCTTCTATCTGGAGTCCGCTGATGGCTCGCCAATCCTGACCATCGGCCTGGATGGTGACAGCGCAACGCGGGTCGGCGGCTAGGTTGCGCGCATGACGGCTGGACGGCTCGGAGAGAAAATACAGGTTGAGATCGGCATCATGCGCGTAGAAGAGAGCAGCGGCTTGAGGCCCTTCCGGCCCGTTAGTAGCTAAGGTCATCGTGGTATGGCGGGCGAGGAAGACGGCGATTCGGGCATGCAAGGTTAACATCTCAACATCGTAGTTTTGCCTTCCTGTCTTGATTACGCTTTACCTCGTCTGTGCCCTTGCAGTCCCTTTGTTTCCCGCATTCCTTCCCACCGGTAATACAACTCGTTCTCAATGCCGAGGCGCGCCAGCACGCGGCCCACCGTGCCGTTGATGATGTCGTCCACCGTCTGCGGGCGGGCATAGAAGGCAGGTACGGGCGGGAAGAGCACCGCGCCTGCCTCAACGGCCAATTGCATCAGGCGGATGTGTCCGCGGTGCAAAGGCGTCTCCCGCAAGACGAGGACGAGAGGCCGACCTTCTTTCAAGGTTACGTCGGCGGCGCGGGCCATCAGGTCTTCAGCATAGCAGTTCGCCACCGCCGACAGCGTTTTGATGCTGCACGGGATGACGACCATGCCCGTCGTGGCAAAGGAGCCGCTGGCGAGGGCCGCGCCGATGTCGCGGTTGTCATACACGCGCGTCGCCAACGCCTCTACATCGGAGATGCGCCAATCGGTTTCTTGGGCGATGGTAATGCGCGCGGCAGGGCTGATGATCAGGTGCGTCTCCCAATCGGCCATCGCGCGCATGACTTCCAGCAAGCGGATGCCAAGGATAACGCCGCTCGCGCCGGAGATGCCAACAACCAATCGCTTTGCCATCGGATCAATTCCATCCTTCCCATACGGTTGCGCCTGAGGGCTTGCTCATGCCTGGACCGTCGGACTCAGCCCTTCCTGTTCGCGACTGGGCAGCAGGAAGAAGAAGGCCACGCAGCCAACCTGCAATATTCCGCTTAGCAGGAGGGCCGACCGCACGCTCAAGACCTGCGCCAGCAGGGCACCCAACATGGGCCCTGCAAAGGCGGCGAAGTTGGCCAACACATTGGCAGCCGCGGCGAAACTGGGCTGGCGGCCTTCCGGGCAGACCGCCAAAAGCATGTCAAAGAAGCCGATGTCTATTGCCGCGGCGGTGAAGCCCCACACGAGCGCCACGGGTAAGAGCCACTGCATGGAAGGAACCAAAGCGGTGAGCATGGGGTAGAATCCCAGTCCGGTTCCACAGATGAGGAGAAGATTCCGGTGACCGAGGCGGTTCGCCATCCGCCCCCAGAACGCGTATCCCACCACCAAGGCTGCGTAGCCCGCAGTGCCCCGGAGGCCGATCCAGGTGTCGGAAGCCTGCAAGTCTTTCACCCAGAAGATGCTGAAGAGGGCGGCAGGCATGTTGAGCGCGAGGCGATAGGCCAGCGTCGCCAGGTTGTAGCGGACGAAAGGGCGGCTCTGGGCGAAAGGGCGAAAGAAGGCCCGCATACGTTGGGTCAGGTCTTTTTCCAGCGCAGATGCTGCACGGTCCGGCACAAAAGGAGGCACGCGCACCTTAAGCCAGAAATAGACGTGAGCGAGGTTTGCCACGAAGGAAGCGACAAAGACGAATTGATAGCCGCCGGGAAAGGGGGTGCGATCAAGAAGGTTCCCGAAGAGAACCATGGTGACGCCCGACATAACGCTCATGAGTCCCCAGCGCGTGCCGTTGAGTTGCGCCCGGTGCCGTGGCGATACCGCCTTCTGCATCACCGTGGTCCACGCGGCCATCATAACACCGCTGGGGATCGCGGCAAGTGACCACAGGATGACAACGGCGACCGGGATATAAGCAGGAGTAAGGACGAAAGGCAAAACAGCGATGAGAATGTAACTGGCGCGCGTGATGAGCGAGGAAGAGGCCACCAGCCTCACCAGGTTGGAATGACGTTCCGCATAGGCACCCCCCGGAATATAAGACAGCATGGCGATCAACGAAGGGCCGGAGGTCAACAGGCCGAGCAGGGAGGGAGAAGCCCCCAGGCGCGCCAGAAACACCGGTAAGTAAGTTAAAATCCCCCCATCAACCGGCCCGAAGCAGGCCCCGTTGATGAGAAGGTTGCGGTAGTTGTGCCTCTCGTTGCCCTCTAGGCCAGGAGCGAGAAGAGAAGCGGCAAATGTAGTACAGGCGCGACGGATGATCGTTATGGGCATGGGATGTGGGTTCGGATGGAGGAGTGAACGTCCTTCATGCCACGATTCTAACACACTTCTGTCGGCTAGTCCACACGTGAACGCTTTCGCGGATACATCTCAGTTTCAGGGCAGGGAGGGGCCATCGGGCACTATGGGAACTTGCCCGCTTCCTGAAGTGCACCCTTTTCGCGAACGACTTGACGAATTCCGATTCTTGGTCTATACTCAAACTGAAGTAGAGCCGAAGTGGCGGAACTGGCAGACGCGCGCGACTCAAAATCGCGTGAGGTAAACCTCTTGTGGGTTCGACTCCCACCTTCGGCACCTGGGCCGGCAGCGCCCTGCTTGCCGGCTTTGCCCATGCATACTGGAGCACATTCCTTCTCAACCATCGGCTCCCATCTCATCCCCACCGAGAGGCGTATGAGGCGACCAGGCTATCGCGGTTTCAGTGCGTTGCTACTCCTGGGTGCGACCCTCGTTATGCTGGCTGCCTGCGGCGCGCCATCACGTTCTCCCAGCCCTCAGGAGCGCGAGGCTCAGGTCCTCGCCATCGCAAACGATTACGCGACCACCCATGATTTAGCGCGCGCCCAGGCCCGCCTGGAGCAATTGGCCCTACCCAACAGCCGTCAATACGTGGCACTCTTGGCCGAGCAATACATCCGAGAGAGGCGCGAGGGCGAACAGGTCGCAAATCTGGCGCGGCTGGCCCGCGACTTGGGCATGTTGACCGAGGTCATCATCCGATATAGCGCCACCGCCTTCCCGGAGCCCACAGAATCGCTCCCTGCCGAGGCAATGAAGGCCATGTCGCCCGACGACGCCTCTCAACCTGTTGAGGTCGCCACGGAGGTGACGGCTGAAGCCGAGGCCGTCTCCGAGCCGACGGCCACACCGGGTGCCATCCTTGTCGCCGCTGCCGCGACCGACACGCCCACGCCGACTGAGACCGCCACCGAGGCTCCGCCAACCGATACACCCATACCGCCTACGGCAACGCCGGTGCCCCCCTCGCCGACGCCCACACCGATCCCCTCGCCTTTTGCGTTGGCTAATACGGATGCGAACGTGCGCCTGGGGCCGGGGACCACCTATCAGATCATAGGCGCGTTGAAGAAGGGCGCGCAGGTGCAGATCGTGGGCCGCAACCCGGCGGGCGATTGGTGGCAGATTTGTTGCATAAGCGGCAAGCAGGGTTGGGTGGCCGCCAGCGTAGTGGAAGAAGGCGGACGCCTGCAGGACGTCAAAGTGGCTACCAACATCCCACCGTCGCCCACGCCGACGCCCCGTGCGACACCGACGCCGAAGATGCCGCCGACGCCTACCGAGGCGCCGAGGCCCTCCGTGGCCTACCGGGTGAAAAGCCTCCGGCTGCGGCCAGTTAACCAGGATGCTCAACGCTGTAATGCCGGCGACCATTACATCATGGCCTTGGTCGTTGACCCTGCGGGCAATCGCCTGGATGGCGTGAGGGTGCGCGAGATCTACTCCGGCCAGATTCATGTCACAGGGGCTCAAGGCAAAGGACCGGGGCGCGTGGAATTTGACATCTATCGGGGAGGCGGCGGCCAGTTAGACGTTGTGGACGAAGGCGGCAATCGTCTCAGCGAAGTTACGAGGGGAATGAGCGCCGATTGGCCCGACTTTGACTTGATCAGAGACGCCGGTTACTGCAGCTGCAAACCCCATCCCGACGAAGCCACTTGTAAAGCTGAACTGGAGAGCCACCAGTATTTGTTTGCGGTCGGACATTACGTTTACGAAGTCATCTTTGAGCGCACCTACTGAGGGTGCACGAACCTGTCTCGCGGGCTACCCGGCGGACAGCCATACATCCTATCGGGAGGATAACCCGATCGTGAAGAATCGCTTCATTCAGAACACCCCCCTCTTCGCCGGCCTGACGGACGCAGAACAGGGACTCCTTAGCGAGCGGCTCCATCTGGAGCATCATCGGCAGGGAGACACGCTCTTTGCGGCGGGCGAGGAGCCAGGCGCGCTCTATCTGGTTAAATCCGGTTGGGTGCGACTGACCAGCAAGAACATGGACATCCTTGCCAGCCTGGGACCTGGGAGCATCTTCGGCGAGGCCGACCTCTTCCTAGGGCACACACGCACGACGCGAGCGGAAGCCGCGACCGATGTGGACCTGTGGTCTCTGGCCGGTAGCGACCTGGAAGAGTTGATTGCCCAGCATCCACCCCTTGGCGTCAAACTGAGCCGGGCCTTCGGCGCGCCTTTGACGCAATTGCAGGGCTACCTTGTGGCGCGCCTGCGGGAAATTCCGAGCCTGGCCGGGTTGACCGACGAGGCGTTGGCCGACATCGCTGCCCGCCTGCGCGCTCGCGAGGTTCCCCAAGGCGAGGCCGTCATTCCCGCCGGAGCGCGGGTAGATGGCCTCTACATCATTGAATTGGGTCGCGTGCACCTGCATCAGGGGAGCGACGGCGATTTTGTCACGCTGGAGCCCGGCTCTCTCCTGGGCGAAATGGCGCTCCTCACCGGCAAAGCCCAAGAATATGAAGCACGCGCCGCCACAGATACGCTGGTGTGGCTGTTGCAACGGGGCGATTATGAAGAACTTTCCGGTCGTTATCCCGACCTGCCCCGTGGCCTCAGCCGCACCTTGCGCTCCGGCCTGGGCCCCAATGACCAGGCCCTTGCTGCAGAACGCCTCGGCGCGATCCCTCTGTTCTCCACCTTGCCGGAAGAGGTTTTAAAGGCCATCGCCCGGCGTCTCCTCGTCCAGTTTGTTCCCCGGGGCGAGATGGTCTTCCATGAAGGGGACGCGGGCGACGCGCTCTATATAATTGAGGCGGGCGAGGTGGAGATGACGGCCGGCAGCGTCGGCAGAGCCAGGGCCCAGGAACCGCTGGGGCGGATCGGTGCGGGTGGCATCTTTGGCGAAATGGCGCTCTTAACAGGCCATGCCCGCACATCATCGGCCCGCGCCGTGCGCGACACGAACCTGTGGGTCCTGTATCGGAGCGACTTTGATGCGCTCCTGACGCAATACCCCGCCCTAGGCATCGCCCTAAGCCGGGGCCTGGCCGAGCGGCTCGCCTCTGCCGATGATCGCCAGGCGGAACAGCGTCTCCGCCACATGATCCTTCTGGCATCGCTGACAGCCTCACAGTTGGATGATGTGGCAAGTCGCCTGAGGCCGGTGCGCTTCCGCGCCGGCGAAGTGATCTATCGGCAGGGAGAGACGGGCGATAGGCTCTACCTGGTGGAGTCGGGCCAGGTTACATTGAGTGCGCGCAGCGAGGAAGGTTCCATCAGTTTCGGCACGATAGAGGCCGGCAGTTTCTTCGGTGAGCGCGCTCCTCTCACCGGCCGCCCGCGCTCCACTACGGCACAGGCTGCTACCGATGTGGACCTGTGGGAACTGGGCAAGGCCGACCTGGAAGAACTGATGCTTCGCTACCCGGCCATCGGCATCAACCTGAGCCGGGCCATCAGCCAGAGGCTTATGCGCCCGGAGGCTACACCGGCCGAGGTGCCTCGTCCGGTCACGCCCCCCATCCGGCGCGTGCCCGCAGAGGTCCCGCGTGCGCGGGCGGCTCCCCGGCCAGAGCCTATGCGCCCTGCCCCACAACCGGCGCTGGCAACCGTGATGCCGGGTGGCATCGTCGGCGCGCTGGCGGGCCTGCAACGGTCGGTGGATGAAGTCGCCATCTGGTTCCAGGGGCAGAGCCTCGCGGCCAAGATGCGCCTCGCGATCCTGCTCATCCTCCTGGCCTGGCTCATCGGCGTGTCCGCGCCCGCGGCAATTATCACTGCCATCTCGCTGGATGCAACACGACTGCCGAACAGTCTCGTGGCTTCGTTGCCGTTGCCGGCGGCGCGCCTGGCGAAGCAGCGGGTCGCGCCGGTGGCCTTGGCCCTGGCAAATGAGGCGTTGCCGGGCGGCGAAGAGGAAGCCTTGTTGCCGACCCCCACTTACACACCGCTTCCCACCAAAACGCCCATCCCGACGAACACGCCCCTACCATCGGCGACGCCTACCGATACCCCCGTGCCTACTGCTACGCCCGTGCCCACCGACACGCCGGTTCCGACGGCAACCTTTACACCCATACCGCCCACCAACACGCCACTCCCAACGCCGACCCGGCGCCCGCCGACCGACACCCCCACCACATCTGCCGAGAGAAGCGTGGCAGCCGCCGCGGCAGCGGCCCCTGCGCCGCGCGCGGCGCAGCGTCCTGGCCCCGACGTCTGGGATGGACGGCTGGATCAATTGGGCGTCACCCTGAACATGGTGAATGTAGAGCCTGGCCAGCAATACTGGCGGTTGGTGGATGCCCGCTGGGCCGATGAGAACGAGTCAGGTGGCCGCCATCACATCTACGTGACGGTGCTGGATGAGAACGGCGCTCGCATCGTCGGCCAGCCTGTCGTCGTCCGTTGGGCCGACGGCCAGGAAGTGCGCCCCACCGAGGACAAACCGGCTAACGAACCCTCGTACAATTTCCAAATGTACGCGGCGGGGCAAGCCTATACTGCCTACATTGATGGACTCCCCAGCGATAGCGTCGCAGGTATGGGCTTGGGAACCATCGCCCAACGCACCTGGAAGTACCACACCAGTTTCTTCCTCACGTTCCAGCGCGCGACGCGGTAGCGCTCAAGTTAGCCTTGCGGTTTCGGAAAGCAGAAGGACAAGGGCTGGTCCCTTGTCCTTCTTGTTTGTTCTGATTTGGAGTCTTAATGGTGGTTATTCAGGATAGAGGCAAGGTAATCGGCGGCTGCCTGCAAACGGGCTATGAACAATCCACGTTCCACATAGCGCCAGTTGCTGAACTTCGTCGGCCTTCCCGAAGAATCAAAGGCCAGCGGCTTGCGCGTGATTTCCGACGGAAGAATCTTGAATTCAGACATATCTACGCCTACCGCCTCCGCACGTGCCAAAGCTTGATGGTATTGGTTGACCACTCCTTCTATAACCGGCATCACGGCCGGCATGCTGGACTTGATCGCTTTCAAGCGGGATAGGACTTGCTCCAGGTGATGCAATTGGTCCTGGATAGACTCCGCACGCACGGAACCCCCTTGTGATGGTGATGATGTGGCAACGCGCACCTGCGTCGGCTACCAATGTCCACCCCCAAGCCTCGCGCGCCATGCAAACGGCCCACACTTCTTATTTTACCACGCGTTGTTGCCTCGGAAAATAGGTCGTTTGGCCCTAGTCCGACACTGATGAGGCCTGTCTGCGCAACGTCAAAACCAATCCAGACCCGCGAGCGCGGCGGTCATGCGAGGAAAAAGCCCGGCCAGGAGGGGAATGGCATCGCGCCCAATGTACGCGTCGGCATCCTCGGCCACTTCAAAGGCGCTGCGGTAGCCGAACAGGAGTTGTGCTAACCTGGCCTGGGGAATGCGGCAGTAAAGCCCTGCGGTGGAGCCATCGCCCAACAACGTCACTTCCGAATAGCGACAGCCCAGGATGATGGTCCCCATGTCGGTCAGGAGACGCAAACGGCCACGCCAATCGCGATAGGGTGAGCGCAGCAAACGTACGCCCAGTTCCTCGGTCAGTTTCGCGAAGGCACGCGGCAGGTCAACGAAACGGGCCATCCAGCCCGCGTCGGGCCGCGCAGTCTGACACATGGTGACCGGGCAGAGTTCCAACATCCAACGGGCAAAGGGATCATCCGGCGGCACGTGGATCGTACAATCGCTTCCGTTACCGGCCAGGACCTCCCGACCACAATCGGCCAGAAGCGCGACGGCAGCCTCGCGGTCCGCCGCGACGGCCTCCGTCACCTCCGCCGGGGTGTCGCCGACCGTGTATCCCCGCACCTCTCCCTCACCGGCAACGGCGACGCGCACGCGTCGGGTATGTGTCAGCCGCCAGCGCCAATAGGTCTCATCGCGCAGGAAAGCGCCCACCCTTGTCAGCGAGGCGGATTCGTAGAGCGACATGAGGGCAGGAAGATCATCGGCGGCCAGCGGACGGACGTTCACAGGCGAAGTGAGGCGTGCTGCATCTTGAGCCTTGACCTGCAGGGAGTAATATGGCCAGACGGTCGCATAGCCATAACGCACGTAAAAACTGGTGGGCGCGTTCACGATGGATAGGTCGTACCGTTGCTTGTTCATGTAGGACAGGCAGTCCTGCATGAGAGCCTCGGCATATCCCTGCTGCTGATATTCCGGCAAGAGGGCAAAGCCGGAGATGCCGCCGACGCGCAAGCGCGCGACGCCGATGGCCACGGTGCGATCCACAATGAGTGCCTGACCGACGATCCGGCCATCCACTTCTACGACGCGCTGGTTGGCCTGACGATAGGTGGGATCGGCGGGCACGACGGTGCGCCAGAATTGCTTCGCTTCCTGGTAATGGTTGGGTCGGAGGGTGCTGGCTCCCAGGTTAGCCGCCTGCTCCAGGTCGGTCGGAGACTCAACGGACCGGATGGTGACCATCGGCTTCAGTTCCCCTCGCGTTGGCCTGTTCCGCAAAGGCAACGGCGCACGGAAGGCAACGCGGCGATGACGCGGGGGATCGCCTCAATGATGCGGCGGGTCGCCTCGCGCACCTCGCCGCGCGCTGGGGGTTGGGGCAGATCGGCAGCCACATCGGTTACGGTGAGGAGGCCGCCGAAGCAAAGCCCCAGTTCCTTGGCTAGGGCCGCTTCGGGCACCAGGTTTTGGCCGCTCACATCCGCGCCCCAGGCGCGGTACAACCTCGCTTCGGATGCAGTCTCCCGACGGCTGCTATCCAGCGCGAGATAGACCGCGCCATCCCGCGCCTCGGGTAGCGCGGCGGCCAGCACGCCGCGCACCTCCGGGCAGAAGCCCGGCATCGGCGGCAGCCAGCCCGGCGCGCGGTCCTCAAACAACACGCTGGGCTGGCGGCGCGTCTGATCTATGTAGTCATCTAATAGGACGATTTCGCCCCGCCGAAGTAACGGGCTCAGAGCAATTCCCGCATCCCAACCGAGGATGCGTTGCACCTGCCACTCGCGCGCGGCCCAGATGGTTGCCCGTGGGTCGGTCCGGCTGGGCGAACCCGAATAGGGCAGGACCAGCAGGTCGCCGGAACCCGTTCGCCGACGCGCGACCGGGCCTAGAGAACCCCAAGGCGTGTCGGCCTGGAGGGTCTCCACCACAGGCCCCAATTGATCTAGTGCGCCGGGGGGCAAGGGGATCGCGACCAGGAGTAATACAGGAAGCCGGTTCATGATCGCCCCCTTTTCCTTAAACATATTATCGTCACTTGGCTGGCCTGCGAACAGGACAAAACTGCCCGGCGATAGACGCGGCAAGGCCAAAACCCGACCAACTCTCTCCCCTGCTCCCGAAGCGACACCCCGATTGTACATCAGGGGCGGGATTCGGTCAAAGGCATATCCCTCGTGCAGATTGCCGCTGGCAGGGAATGATGATAGAATAGCCGCGTAGCATCCACGAGGTTGATTGATGGCGAAGCCCCGGTTTCTTTATCTGGTCAATCCACCCAGCCCGCCGGGCACCGTGGCGAATAGGGAAGGAGCATCGGGCCTGGGCGCATTGGACCGGCGTGCCCATGGCTTTCTGTATCCGCCCCATCTCCTGGCTACCTTAGCCGCGGCTGCCCAGGGCGCGGGCTGGCGTTCTCGGATGATAGACGCGGCAGGGGCCGGTTGGGATACCGCAGAGACGCTGGCGCAGATCGGCAATGAGGAAGTGCCGGTCGTGGTACAGGTGAGTTATGCCAGCCATCAGGCCGACGGCGACTTCCTGCGGTTGCTGCGGCTGGAGCGTCCCCACGCCTGGGTGCTGGTGGTGGGCGTTCCTTCCCAGGAACTCGCGCGGGAGTGGAACGCGGAGGGCCTTGCCGACGGGTTCTTGTTGGGCGAGCCTGAGGGCACGTTCGTGGCCGCGCTGGCTTGTCGCGAGGTGAGCGAGGTCGGCATCCTGACGCCTGAGAAACTGAACGTGAGCGGCTATAGCGCCGATGGGCGGCTTATAGACCTGGATGCCGTCCCCTACCCGGCCTGGGAACACGTAGATCAGGAACGATATAGATTCCTTTCCATTCTCTCCAGCCGTGGCTGTCCTGATGGCTGTCTTTACTGCCCCTACGCGGCGGCCCAAGGGACATCGTTCCGTGCCCAGTCTCCTCTGCGTACCGTGGAGGAAGCAGATTGGTTGGTGCGGACTCATCGGCCCCCTCGCATCATATTCCGGGACCCGGTCTTCGCGCGAGACAGGACGCGGGTGCAGGCTATCTGCCGTGAACTATGCGCACGAAACTTGCGGGTCCCCTGGGAATGTGAGTCACGGCCAGAGCACTTTGACGCAGAACTGCTGCGCGAGATGCGAGCAGCGGGCTGCGACACGGTTAAGATCGGCCTGGAGACGACGAATCCGACGCTTCTGGTCGCGCTTCACCGTGTCTCTAACCTGGCCGCCGCGGAGGCTTACGTGGCCCGTGTGGCCGAAATCGTGCGCCAATGTCGGAACATGGGCATCGCCTGCCGCGTGTTTGTCATGACCGGGCTGCCCGGCCAGGATGAGGAGGCCATCGCTGCCACAGGCCACTTCCTGAAAGATTTGCGCCCCGACGCGGTGCACGTCAAGCCGTACCGCTGGTATCCCGGTACCGGCCTGGGAATATCCACCGAAGACGGCGAGGCACAGGCTGCCGTGCTCTCGCGCCTCCTTTGTCCCCCTGAGCCTTTGTGGCGGCGGCTCTGGCGCAGGGTTGCCGGGTAAGAAGAGACGTATGTTTGAAGCCATCGCAGAACACTTCAACCGCTTGGCGCCCACCTACGATGCCAACCCCTTGTATCAACTGGTGGGCCGGGCGGAGATGGCGGCCATCGGCAGACTGCTGCCGCAGGAGCGAGGCGCGGTGCTGGATTATGGCTGCGGCACAGGGCGGTTTAGCCTGCCGTTGGCTGCCCATGGCTACGATGTGACCGGGTACGACATAGCCGGCAACATGGTGGCTCAGGCGCGGATCAAGGCGAAACGATTGGGCATCAATGCCGAATTCACCGACGACGCGGCGGCCATCGCCGATCGCCAATGGCCGCTGGTGCTTTGCATGGGTGTGCTGGACTACTACCGCGATCCGACCACTTTGTTGCGTCTGGTCGTGCCTCACGTTGCGCCGGGCGGCACGCTGATCGTCGGCGCGCCCAACCTGTACGGCCCTTTCTCTTGGGGACATACTCTCATCTGTCTCTTCCGGCTGCGCATGTACATGCACACGGCTGCAAGTCTAATCAAAGCGGCAGAGAGGTTGGGGATGCGTTCCACCGGCATCACTTATGCCTTTCCGGCCATTGCCCCTATCGGCATGACGGTGCTCATCGCGTTTCAACGGACGCAGGGTGGGTCGCTATGAAAGCCTTCGTGACAGGCGCAGGCGGATTCGTCGGTTCCCACGTGGTGCGCGCCCTGCTGGAACAGGGCGCAACGGTGCGCGCGCTGGTGCGCCCACAGAAGACCATGCCCGACCTGGCCGCGCTGGGTGTGGAAGTCATTCAGGGCGACGTGCGCGACGCGCCGGGAATGGTGCGCGCCCTGAAGGGATGCGATAGCGTCTTTCATGTGGCGGCCCTCTACAGCACGCGCGAGGAAGATGCCGCCGCGCTCTACGAGGTGAATCTGCGGGGGACGCTGAACGTTCTCCTGGCGGCCTTGCGCACCGGTGTCAGCCGTTTCGTGCTTACCAGCACCATCGGCACCATCGGCCAGACGCGTGACGGCACACCGCCCGACGAATCGGTGCCGTTCAACATGTGGGCTACCGCCAGCCACTATGCCCGCTCCAAGCATCTGGCGGATATGGCCGCACTGGCTTTGGCCGACCAGGGGTTGGGGGTCGTTATCGTCCATCCGACCGGCTGCGTGGGGCCGGGCGATGCGAAGCCGAGCGCCACCGGGCAACGCATCCTGGACTCTCTGGCAGGACGGCGTTCACCCTATCCGCCGGGCGGCATCAATTTCGTCGCGGTGACCGATGTGGCAATGGGGCATGTCTTGGCCGCACAACGCGGACAGGTGGGCCAACGCTATATCCTGGGCAATGCAGAAGGAAACCTGAAGGAAGACGAATTTCGCGCGCTTCTCTCTCGCGTCACAGGGCAGCCGATCCCCTTGGCACGCCGGAGACGGAAAGAACGCGTCTTTTCGTTGACGCCCATCTGGTCGGCGCGGCCTCCTGCTGCCGGCCATCTGCCGGCTGCGCTCACTGCCAACCCTGCCCGCGCCATCCGCGATCTCGGCCTGCCCCAGACGCCGTTGGACGTAGCCTTTAGCCAGGCTGTGGCCTGGTTTCGGGCGCGCGGCATGATCAAATAGACACAAGGCTTCCCATGCGACGGAAGATCGCCTTGCTTTGGATGCGCTTTTGGATGCGCTGGGCCGGTCCCCGACGTTGGGGACGGCTGGCGACGCGGCTGGCCCAGATTCCCGCCGGGGTCTATAAGGAGCGGCGTCTCCTGGCTTACCTAGGGCCGCGCGGCTACGTCTCGCCCCAGGCCGACATCTCCTGCCCGGAACTGGAGATGGGGCACAACTGCTTCATTGATGATGACGTGACCATCTATCGTCATCCCAAGTCGCCAACCGGCAAGGCGGGCGGCGCGGTGCGTTTGGGTGACCGGGTGCATCTCTATCGCGGCACGATCATTGAGACGGGTGACGGCGGCCAGGTGGTGATCGGCGACGACTCTCATATCCAGCCACGCTGCCAGTTCACCGCCTTTTTGGGGAGCGTGCGCATCGGTCGGGGTGTCCAGATCGCGCCCGACTGCGCTTTTTACCCCTACGAGCACACGATCTCCGACCCGGCACGGCCAATCCAGGAGCAAGGCATCCACAGCCATGGCGACATCGTTATTGAGGATGGCGCATGGCTCGGCGTCGGCGTTATCGTGCTGGATGGTGTGACCATTGGCGCGGGGGCAGTGGTCGGTGCCGGGGCGGTGGTGACGAAGGATGTGCCGCCGAGGGCGATCGTCGCGGGCGTCCCGGCGCGTGTGCTCGGCTATCGGGGTGAGGAAAGACCTGAAGGGAGAGCAAAGGCGATCGCATCATGATCTACGTCGTCGGTTCAGGCCCCGCAGGGGTGTCGTGCGCAATGGCCTTGGTCAACCAGGGGCTGGAAGTGACCATGCTGGACGCAGGCATAGAATTGGAGCCGGAACGCCGGCAGATAGTGGAGCAGATGAGGGCTCAGAAACGGGAAGAGTGGAGCGCGGCATCGCTGAGCATGCTCAAAGAGAGGACCTCTGCCAACATCAACGGCATCCCCATTAAGTATGTCTATGGGTCGGATTATCCTTACCGGGAAGCAGATCAACATATTCCCATAGAGGGTAAGCGCGTTGTCGGCTCGCCTTCCCTTGCCCGGGGCGGCTTCAGCAATGCTTGGGGTGCAACCAGCCTTCCTTACCTCTCGTCCGACATCGCCGATTGGCCTATTTCGGCATCCGATCTGGCTCCTCATTACGAGGCTGTGTTGTCGTTTGTCCCTCTCTCGGCAGATCGCGACGCCTTGGAGGCCACGTTCCCGTTATACTCCACCAACTATCGTCCTCTACGTCCTGGCCGCCAAGCCGATGCGCTTCTGAGAGACCTTAACTTTAATCGCGATGCTCTTCGCGCCGCAGGCATCGCCTTCGGCCAATCCAGGTTGGCCGTGCGGGCAGAGGCAACAGAAGATGGCCCCGGCTGTGTTTATTGCGGCCTGTGTATGTATGGCTGCCCGTATGGGCTGATCTACAACTCGTCGTCAACGCTGGCTCGTTTGCAGAGATTGAGTAACTTCCACTATATTAAGGATGTGGTCGTGCAGAAGGTAGTGGAAGAGAAGGGACAGGTGCGGCTCCTGGCGCAATCCAGGCTCAACCGCGAGCAACTCACCTTCGCCGGATCGCGGGCCTATCTGGCCTGTGGTGTATGGTCAACGACGAAAATCCTATTGGAGTCGCTGGAAGCCTACGGCCATCCGGTCACGATGAAGGATAGCCAATATTTCCTGTTCCCGCTGCTGAGGTACCGCAAGGCCGGCGATGTGGCAAGGGAGGACCTATACACCCTTGCGCAGGTTTTCATTGACATCTCCGATGGGCGGCTCGGTGGCAACGTGGTTCACCTGGAGGTCTGCACCTATAACGACCTCTATCTGCGCGCGATCAAGGGCATCCTGGGGCCGACATACCCGCTTCTCCGATGGCCTGTCGGCGAGTTTCTCAGCAGGCTGTTGATTATCCAGGGATTTCTGCATTCCAACGTCTCGCAGGCGATCTCGGTGAGGCTTCAGCCTGGGAATCCGGGTTTCCCATCCAGGCTAGTGCTAGAGGCGATGCCGAATAGGCGTACCGGGCAGGTCATCAGGGGCGTACTGGCAAAACTCTTCGCGCACAGGCGATACATCAAGGCCGTGCCGCTTCCCGTGCCGTTGCACGTCGCCGAACCTGGCAGGAGTTTCCATAGCGGCGGGACTTTCCCGATGAGAAGCAAGCCGTCGGATTACGAGAGCGACATCCTGGGACGCCCCTACGGCTTTGCGCGGGTGCACGTGGTGGATGCTACCACGTTTCCCAGCATCCCGGCCACCACCATCACCCTGAGCGTGATGGCGAACGCGCATCGCATCGCTGCGGCATATCATCAGACGTGAAGGGCAACCGATGGCCGATCCGGCGAAAATCTGCGCGATCACGGGTGCGAATGGCTACATCGGCTCCAGGATCGCGGCCCATTTGCGGCGCGAAGGCTGGGTCGTGTACGAACTCAGGCATGACCTGCGGAGCGCGGTTGCCAGAGATGGATTGTTGTTACCCTACTCACTGGAAGAGGGTGTGAAGCCGGAGGTCTTGCACGGTGTCCGGGCCCTCGTCCATTGCGCCTATGACTTCCGGCCCGTGCGCTGGGAGGAGATACTGGCCGTCAATGTCAAAGGCTCGCTGCGGTTGTTCGCGGCTGCCCGGGAAGCAGGCGTGAAAAGGATCATCTTCTTCTCGTCAATGAGCGCGTTTGAGGGCTGCCGATCGCTATATGGAAGGGGCAAGATGGAGGTGGAGAAAGAGGCATTGAAGATGGGCGCGGTGGTGATCCGACCGGGATTGGTGTTCGGCAAGGACGCAGGAGGAACCTTCGGCGCACTTTACAGGTTGGTATCTGCCTCAAAGGTTGTGCCCCTCATAGGCAGCGGCGACCAGATACAGTACCTGGCTCATGAGGAAGACCTCTGCCGTCTGGTGGCGAAAATTTGTGCCGCAGAAGGTGACTACATGGATACCCTCATCAGCGCGGCAGCGGAAAGAAGGGTGACGCTCCGCGAGATCGTGAAGGTCGTGGCAGAGGCACAAGGCCAGAAGAAAATCGTGATCCCGATACCGTGGCGCGTCGTCTGGCTGGGCCTTAAAATCACGGAGAGGCTGGGCCTGGGGATAGGGTTGCGCAGCGATAGCCTGATCGGCCTGGTGAATTCCAATCGCAATCCCGATTTCGCGCCGTTAAGGCGCATGGGCGTTCCTTTTCGCGAGTTCAATGCCCAGGCTCTGACTGCCTGATGTGGAGCCGGATGAGCAAGATCGCCTGCCTGACGCTGGACGTAGAGGCCGACCATCACGATCTGGTGGCGCCTCGCCTTTTCACTCAGGTCTTGAACGATGGGGAGACATGGGCCTGGCTGGGACGTTTAAGCGCAGCGCGGGGTGTGCCCATCACGGCTTTCGTCGTAGGGGAGTTGCTTGAGACCCAACCCGGCCTGGCCGCGCGGCTGACAGAAACCTGTGCCGAGGTCGGCCTCCATTCGTTTTCGCACCGGCCGGCGACGGCGGATAGCCTGGAGGAGATACAAAAGGGGAAGGCCGCCTTCCGTGCCGCCTTTGGGCAAGACCCGGCAGGCTATCGCGCGCCATTGGGCCTCATCACGCAGGCAGGCTGGGAACGGTTGCGGGCGGAGGGGTTCGTTTATGATTCCAGCATTTATCCATCGGTGCGGCCCGGCCTGTTCAACGGGCTGGCCCGGCCCACAGAACCGTGGTGCCTGGCGGGCGAACCACCGCTGGTAGAACTTCCCCTGGCGACGCTGCCGCGCCTGCGGCTCATCCTTTCGGTTTCCTATGTCAAGTTATTGAGGCCGGGGTTCTATCGCTTTCTGTCAGCCGTGGGGGGCCTGCCGGATGTCGCCGTGATAGATTGCCACCTGCACGATCTCACCTTTGCGGCGGAGGCTTATCCCTTCTTGCCGGCCCGTTGGAAAGTAGTCTATGGATGCAACCGCAACGGGGGCCGGACGGCATTGACCTGGATATTGGATATGTTGCGAGCGCGCGGCTACACCTTTCGCACGATGGCACAGGCCGCGGCGATGGTGCGTGCTCGCGCGACAGGACGAGGAGACCATGCCTGAGGGCGCTACGCGGGGCCTGGTGGTTATCCCGGCTTACAACGAGGAGGCCAACATCGGCCAGGTGGTGCGCCAGGTGCGGGCGCAACTGCCCGATGCCGACATCGTGGTTGTGGACGATTGTTCGCGCGATGGCACCGCTCGCGAGGCGCGGGATGCAGGAGCCATCGTCCTGCGCCATGCCGTGAACTTGGGCGACGGTGCTGCCCGCCAGACGGGTTTCAAGTATGCGCGGCAGGGGGGCTACGACTGGGTCGTGCAACTGGATGGCGACGGCCAGCATCGGCCTGAGAGCATCCCCGGCCTCCTTGCGCCCATCCTGGACGGCAGTGCCGACCTGGTTATCGGTTCCCGCTTCCTGGGCGAAGCGGGTTACCAGGTGCAGGCAAGCCGCCGCCTGGGCCAATTCCTCTTTGGTGCGATCGCTTCTCTGGTCACGCGCCAACGGATCACCGATCCCACTTCGGGCTTTCGTGCCCTGAACCGTAAGGTAGTGGACTACTTCTGCACCAACGTCTATCCGCAGCAATACCCTGATGCGGACGTGCTCATCACCGCTCATTACGCGGGCTTTCGCCTGAAGGAAGTGCCGGCACGGATGCGCCAGAGCACGACCGGCCAGACCATCCACAGAGGGTTGAGACCTCTCTATTATATCTACAAGATGGGGCTTTCTATCTTTGTGACCCTGCTGCGCGGGCGGCAGGCTCGCTGACGAAAGAAGGTGTTCCATATGCCCATCCGTCAGGTGATCGTTGCTCTTCTGGTCAGCCTCGGCCTTCTCATCCTCATCGTAGAACTGGTGCGACGGCGTCGGCTACGAGAGGAATATGCCTTGTTGTGGCTCATCACCGCCGCAGGCATTCTCATCTTGACTTTGCGCTTCAACTGGCTCATGTGGCTCACCCGCCTCATCGGCGCCGATGAGCCGATGTCCACCCTCTTCTTCTTCGGTGTTCTCTTTTCCATGTTTATCAGCCTCCACTATTCCACCCGCATTTCGCAACTCAACGAGCAGGTCAAGGACCTGACGCAGGCCCTTGCCATCACGCAAGCCCGGCTGGAGGCTGCCCAAACACAGGAGGTCGGAGAGGAACGATGAACGCTACCATGTCGAGCACAAAGGCCGTGCCGTTCACAAGCGCGCGCTCGCGCCAGGCTCCTGCCTGGGGTTTCTGGGTGGCGCTGGTCGCTTCGGGCCTGTTGCACACCATCATGGCGTTGCGCGATCGTCTCATCTGGGGCGACGAGCCGATCTACCTTTGGTTAGGGCAGAACTGGATTCACGGTCGCGGCTTCCAGATATTCGGCTTCAACGACGTGCATCATTCGCCGGGCTATCCTTTCCTTACCGCCGTGGTCTCCCTCTTGACCGGCGATGCTGCCGTCGCCAGCACGCTCCTCTACGCGGTCTTCGGCACCCTCCTCGTCCTGCCGGTTTACGGCCTGGCGCGGGAACTATATGACTGGCGCGTCGCAGCCTGGGCTGCGCTCATCGTCGGTCTTCTGCCCGCGTTCATCGTGGCGATACCGGTTTGGGGCTCTATGACGGAGCCGCCCTACCTTTTCTTGGTAGCCGGTGCTCTCTATCTGACCCTGCGCGCGCTCCAAGGGGGGCGCGGCTGGAACTACGGCCTGGCAGGCCTGGCCTTGGGCTTGGCCTACCTGATCCGGCCAGAGGCGATCTGGTATGTCATCGTCCTCGGCTTGCTGCTGATCATCGTTCCTTGGGTCGTGAGACGGCGGTCCTGGGGCTGGGTGGGCAGCCTGGCCCTGTACGGCGCGGGGTTTCTGGTTTCCTTTGCTCCTTACGCCTATTACACCTATCTGAACACGGGGGCCTGGCTCGTCAGCGAGAAGGTAGGGGTCACCTTCGCCCATGCCCTCTACCTGGCAAAGAACGATGGCATCGGCGCGGATCGTCTCCTCTGGGGGTTAGATAGCACAGGCACGCGCGTCCTGTTCTACTCGGATGAGAGTTACCACATGCAAAGCGGGATGTTGCAGATGATCCGAGAGGACCCCCTCGGATTCCTGAAACATCTCTATCGCAACGTGCGCACGCTATCGGAGAAGCTCTTCACCTTGCAACTTTTCCCCGCGTTTCTGGTGCCGCTGATGACCTTGGGCCTTTTCCGCGCGCCTTGGGACCGCGTGCGGTTGCGTGGGGAGATACTCCTCCTTGCTGCCCTGCTCCCGCCGCTCACCTTCCTTGTGTTCTTTGTATTGGAACGCTACTACATTCCTCTCCTCATCCCGCTGGGCATCTGGGCCGGGAAGGGGCTGGATGACCTGGGCGATTGGCTGGCAGAAACCTGGTATCACACGCGAGGTCGTGCCCTCTCTGACCGTAGCAGCAGGATCGTGCGCGGTTCGTTGGTGGCTCTGGCGGCTCTTCTGCTGGTCGCCTTGCAGCCGCGCGGCTTGGTTGAGGCCAGTCGCGTCCGTTCCTTCCGCCCCGAACATAAGACCGTTGGCTTGTGGCTGCGTGATCATACTCCCGCAGATGCCCGCATCATGGCGCGTTATCCGGCCATCGCCTACCATGCTAATCGCCAATGGGTTCCCAGCCCCCATGCCGAACTTGATCAGGTTATCCGCTACATGCAGGCGCAAAAGGCCGACTACTGGGTGATAGATGGCTGGGAGTTAGACTGGCGACCGGAACTTGCTTTCCTGGCGAAGGGGCCCACTCTCCCCGATATGGAGTTGGTGTATTACTCTCAGGATGGCCCCGCGCCGCTGTTGGTCTATCGCACGCGCCCTCCCTGCGGCTGACCAGGACAACATGATTGACCGGCCCGTGAGGCCGGTGACGTCCTTCCAGACCGACGGTACTCGCCCTATCGCAGTCGCTTTTGTTGAACCTCCCATCGTCACTATCCACTGATGGCTGGTACAAATGCCCTATTGCCGGGCGGTGCGGCCCATACTAAGATATAGAGGACAGAACCTGTATTTTTGCGCGCGACTTTCGGGGGCCATAACACGTTAGCCTAGATAAGCACAATGGCACACCGCAAACCCCTTGTTGCTTTTGCTACGATAATCCTCTTCCTCTCCACCCTATCTTTCGCGGCTGCCCACGCCCAACCCCCTGCCGTCGTGAACGGTCCGGACGCGCCTGCCGCCGTCGGCAGTGACGGCCATCCCGGCTACTACGTTATCGGTGGGGTCAGCCTGGACCCGGCCCGCTATCCCATCGCCGGCGACCTGTACTATGTCCATTGGTCTAACGTCAACCCGGCGCCGGGGCAATACGACTGGAACGTCATTGACTCCTATCTGGCCGAGCACGCGGTCGGTGGCAAGAAGGTAGGCTTGGCCTTCACCGTGTATGAGGGGCATCAGGCCGGAGGCATCACCGCCATGCCTCAGTGGGCACGGCGAGACGGCCCCGTCGGTGACGACAACGCGACGATTGTTACCGCGAGCAACGGTTGGCAACTGCCTCGCTATTGGACGACCGGCTATTACAATGCCTATGCTCCTTTTGTCATGGCTCTGGGCGCGCGCTATCGTAACGATTCGCGCGTGGCCTGGATCGGCATGGGGGTAGGCACCTGGGGCGAGACGCGGCCCAGCGAGAACGAGGATGAACCCGTCCTCTTGCAACATGGCCTGACCTCGCAGATGTGGGTGGATTTTGTCAATCGCATCACGGACCTATACATCCGGGCCTTTTCCGAGGGCGGCGTCATCAAAAAACCGCTTCTCTTACAGAACGGCCCCTTCTATCTGGAAGGATGGGAACGGCGGGAGTTCTCCGTCTATGCCGCCGAGCGCGGCGTCGGCCTTTCTATCAATGCCCTCTACCCCGATGGCAATGCCTTGGTCTCCAAGAACGATCCCGCCTGCCCCTCTTGCGGCCAGTATGACCAACTGATTGAGTACAATCAGCGCGTGCCCATCGCCTTTGAGATGTATCTGACCACGCTGCCGACCCCTACCGATTTCTACTGGGGCATGTTGAACGCGCTGGATAAACATGCAGACTATCTTCGCCTGCGGCGGCAGTTCCTGCGCTACGACCCTAGCGGGCCCGATAGGCCGGAGTTCCTGGAGATCATGCGCTGGACGCAGCCGTACATCGGCGCGCGCATCACCAATGCCCCCTCTGTCTGGGTTGCCCTCCGTGAACATCGTCACCCGACCCAATACGGCCTCTTCGGCACGGAGTATTTCACATATAATCCGCAATGGGGCAATTATAGTTACTGGCTCTATCAGGATGATACGGTTGCCGGTGGCAAGACGGTTCCGGAGACCAACGACAGCACCATCACCCAACTGAAGGATAACCGCAATCCTTACAACCCCAACATACCGGCCGGCCGCGAGTGTTGGGTCTGCCGCCGCACCGACCAGAGTACCGGCAACCCCTATATGTTCTTCAAGGTGGACGACGGCTACATCAGAGGCGGCACGAACAGCGTCACGATCAAGGTGACGTATGCCGATATGGGAACCGACCGCTGGACGCTGACCTATGACTCTGTCAGCGGCCCGCGCGCGGCCACGCCGGTGGGGAGCAGCAATCCCTGGGTGCAGAAGACGAACAGCCGCACCTGGAAAGTCGCCACCTTCATTCTGACCGATGCGCGCTTCGGCAACAACCTGACCGGCCAGAGCGACTTCTATATCTCCAGCAACAACGACGGTGACGAATGGCTGCACTTTGTGGATGTCGCGCGCGGCACCGGGCCGACACCGCCACCCACGCCCACTACGGCCCCCACGGCGACCCCTACCCGCACGCGGACGCCCGGCCCTACCCCCACCCGCACGCCGACGCGCCGCCCAGGCGATCCCACCGACACGCCGACGGCAACCCCGTTCCCTACCATTGACCCATCGGCTACCATCCCGCCGGGGGCCACGGTACGGGTCTATCAACAAGGGGTCAACGGTTACACCGGCGAACGCGAGGCCTACCTTTATCGCTATTATCCGACGACCAACTACGGCGCCAGCCGCAACATGTATCTGCACATAGATAACATCACGGGCGAAGTGCGTAACTTCGTCATGAACTGGACGAACCTGGGCCTGCCGGCCAATGCTAATGTGCTTCGGGCTACCCTCAAACTTTATCAGTGGGGCTCCACTGGAAAAAGCGTCCTCAACGCTGAGGCCTACCTTCTGAACCGTCCCTTCACGGAGTCGGAAGCGACCTGGACGGAGGCCAGCAAGGGCGTGCCTTGGGCGGAGGCCGGCGCGAACGGCGCGCCCACCGACCGTTCCGCCTCGCCTTTCAGCATCGGCCCGACCTATCCCGGCGTCGGTTGGCGCGAGTATGACCTGACCAATATCGTGCGGGCTTGGCTGGCAGACCCTGCCCACTGGTACGGCTTCAAGATGCAGCCGGCGGGCGAACCTAATGATGCGACGGTGGTCTATTTCTATACCGGCGACCATGCCGATGTCGCCTTGCGCCCCAAACTGGAGATCGTCTATACCCTCACCACACCCACCGTTACGCGCACCGCGACGCCGACTCCTATACCGACTTCCGGCCCTTCGGCCACGCCACCCACAGGAACCATCACCAGCGTCTATCAACAGGGTGTCGGCGGCTACACGGGTGTGCGCGACGCCTACATTTATCGCTATTATCCGACGAACAACTACGGTTCCAGCCCCCACATGTACCTGCACATAGATAATATCAACGGCGAGGTGCGCGGCTTCGTCATGAACTGGACGAACCTAGGCCTGCCGGCCAACGCCATCGTGCATCGGGCGATGTTGAGGTTGTATCAATGGGGCTACCAGGGTAACAGTACGCTACGGGCGGAGACCTATCTGCTGAATCGTCCCTTCAACGAGGCAGAGGTGAGTTGGAACGCGGCGAGCAACAGCGCGATGTGGGCCGCTGTAGGCGCAAACGGCGTCCCTGCCGACCGTTCCGGCACACCGGCGAGCACGACGACCATCACCCCCGGCACCGGCTGGCGCGAGTTTGATCTGACCGGCATCGTCCGCGCCTGGCTGGCGAATCCTTCTGCCTGGTACGGCTTCAAGATGCATGCCGCCGGCAACGCTACCGATGCCACGGTTGCTTATTTCTACACGAGCGACCAGGCCGACCCGTCGCTGCGCCCCAAATTGGAAATCGTCTATTCGCTGCCGACGCCGACGCCCACGGCAACGCCATCGCCGACGCGGACGCCAACGGCCACCCGGACGCGGACGCCGACCCGCACGCCGACGCGACGGCCTAACGATCCTACCGCGACTCCCACTCCCAGCCCGACGCCCACGCCATCGGCGACGTTGCCGCCGGGAGCCACGGTGCGGGTCTATCAACAGGGTGTCGGCGGCTACACGGGTGTGCGCGACGCCTACATTTATCGCTATTATCCGACGAACAACTACGGCGCCAGCCCCCACATGTACCTGCACATAGATAACATCAACGGCGAGGTGCGCGGCTTCGTCATGAACTGGACGAACCTGGGCCTGCCGGCCAATGTCTATGTGCATCGGGCGACGTTGCGCCTTTACCAATGGGGTTACGCGGGAACCAGCGCGCTGCGCGCGGAAGCCTATTTGCTGAATCGTCCCTTTACCGAATCACAGGCCACGTGGAGCCAAGCCAGCATCGGCGTACCTTGGGCGGCAGCAGGTGCGAACGGCATCCCTGCCGACCGCGCCGGCGCGCCGGCCAGTTCTACCACGATGTATGCCGGTATCGGCTGGCGCGAGTTTGATCTGACCGGCATCGTCCGCGCCTGGTTGACGAATCCTTCTGCCTGGTACGGCTTCAAGATGCATGCCGCCGGCAACGCCACCGACGCCACGGTTGCCTATTTCTATACGAGTGACCAGACAGATGTCTCGTTGCGCCCCAAGTTAGAGATCATTTACACGGTGGGGACGGCCACGGCAACGAATACGCCGGCCAACACCGCCACGCCCACCCGCACGCCGACGATCACTCGCACTCCTACGCGGACGCCGACGCCCACCCGCACGCCGACAATTACTCACACTCCCACGCGGACGCCGACGCCGACGCCCACCCGCACGCCGACGATCACTCGCACTCCTACGCGGACGCCGACGTCCACCCGCACGCCGACGATCACTCGCACTCCTACGCGGACGCCGACGTCCACCCGCACGCCGACAACCGCACCGGCCACTGGCACGTTGGAAGGCCTCGTTTTCTGGGATTGGAATGGCGACACCTTGTACACGCCGGGAGAGGCTCCCTTGGCCGGCGCGCTCATTACCCTGAAACTGAATAACCAGACCGTCGGCCAATGGGTCACCGATGAAGATGGCGCATTCCGTTTCGCCAACCTGATGCCGGGAACCTATGTGGTGATAGAGCAAGACCCTCCTGGCTGGACCTCAACCGTCAATGCCATTGCGGCGGCGGTGACCGCAAATAGTACGGTTGTCGTGTACTTCGCCGATTATCCTGTAACGCCGACCGCCACGGCAACTCCGATCCCGACGCGCACGGCTACGGCAACATCAACGGCGACCTTCACGGCGACACCTACACCAACGCGCACGGCTACGCCGAGCCCGACGCACACACCCACAGCGACGCCGACTGTCACGCCTTCCCCTACGCCGACGCAAACGCCGACAAGAACCTCCACGCCGACGCCCACCTCAAGCCCTACCCAGGCTACCGGCACGCTGGAAGGTCTGGTCTATTGGGATTGGAACGGTGACGGCGAATATATGCCGGGCGAAGACCCGTTGGCCGGGGCCCTGATCACCGTCAGGTTGAACGGCCAGATTGTGCGCCAATGGCTGACCGATGAAGATGGGACCTTTCGCTTCGCGGGGCTTGTACCGGCAACCTATGAAGTCACGGAGACCGATCCGGAAGGCTACACCTCTACCGAAAACGTGGTGAGTGCCGTTGTAGCCGCGAACCTGGTCACCGTCGTTCGCTTTGCCGATTACCTTGTAGCCACCGCCACCCCCACCCCCGTTGTGACCGCGACTGCCACCCCTACGGTGACCTCTAGCCCAACGCCAACAACGTCCGGCGTAGCCACGGCCACCCCCCCCGGTTTGTGGGGTGGGCAGATCACGGGGGTGGTCTGGCTGGATCAAAATAACGACGGCCGGCGCGATGCTGAGGAAATGCCGATCGCAGGAGCAACCGTACGTCTGCTTGACCGCTACCAAACGCTGATGGGCACGCGCGTCACCGGCGCGGATGGCATCTACGATTTCGTGGATGTGCCGCCGGGGCTCTACACCGTCCAATCTGAAAGCCCTCCTGGCCTCCGCTCCGCCACCAGCGACAACGTTCAGGTCGTTGTTGCGGCGGGCAAGGTGGTGAACGTCCATTTCGGCCTGCTGCCGATCCCGCGCTTCTACCTGCCCCTCGTCGCCAAAGAAACGTTATAGCCCGCTTCGCCCATGCCATCGGTAGTATCACGGGCGAGGGATGCCCTGTGTCTCGCGACGGCAGAGCGAGAGGAACGTTTGCGCATTTTGAGGAAGGGTGAAAGAGTAGGACCACCGGGCACTACAGGAACTTGCCCGCTTCCTGAAATGCGCCCGGCGCGCCGGAACTGAGCTTCGAACATGAGTTCGGACACCCGCTGGAAAACAACCTTGAAATGTCACCTGGGCCGGCTTGCCAAGGCAGAGAGCCTGGGAGTGTCTCCCCAAGACCCCTCTTCTCCCCTTCACCCCTCCTCTCCCCCACTGGGGGAGAGGAGGGGCAGGGGTAGAGAGAGATAAAGGCTTTGCCCCACTTCAGAACTCTTGACTTGGGCAGGCTTTGCTGCTAAACTCTAGGCGGGCCTTCTTTCACGTCTCTGGGAACAAAATACGCCCGCACTGCCGGGTCATGGCAAAAGCCTCATGTCTCTACGCCTACAACTGACCGTCGTCCTGTGCGTGTTTCTGCTGATTCCTCTGTTGCTTGTCGTGGGGCAAGGTTCTGCGGCTCCGGCAGCACCGGATCAATCCCAGAGCCCCGCAGCAGTTCCGGATGATGCGCGCCCTGGCTACTACGTCATCGGCAGCGTCAGCCTGGACCCGGCGCGCTACCCTATCGCAGGCGACCTGGCCTATTGGCAGTGGGCGAATGCCCACATTGGCCCCGGCCAGTTTAACTGGAGCGCGTTTGATGCCTATCTGAATGAACACGCGATAGGCGGCAAGAAGGTCGCCTTCGCCATCACCCCCTATGAAGGACGTTACAACGGCGGCGTCATCGCCATGCCCGATTGGGCCGAGGTCGTGGGCCCTGCGGGCGATAACAATGCCACCGTCGTCCAAGGGCCCGACGGCTGGCGTGTGCCCAAGTATTGGTCTAGCGGCTATCTGAGCAAATATGCCGAGTTCGTCCTTGCCTTCGGCCAACGCTACCGCAACGATCCGCGCTTGGATTGGGTCGGCATCGGCACCGGCATGTACGGCGAGACGATACCGGCGGACAACGTGGATGATGCCCTCTTGCAACAACATGGCCTCACCTCGGCTCGCTGGGTGGATACCGTCAACATCATCACCGACCTCTACATCCAGGCCTTCTCGGAGAACGGCGTGCTCAAGAAGCGCCTCCTCCTGCAAAACGGCCCCTTCTTCCTGGATGCCAGTGAACGCAAGGCATTCTCTGCCTACGCCACCGAGCGAGGCATCGGCCTCTCTGTCAACGCCCTTTTCACCGATGGCAACAACCTGGTGCGCCAGAATGACCCCACCTGCCCCGGTTGCGGCCAGTACGATCCCCTGATCCAGAACTGGCATCGCGTGCCGATTGCCTTTGAGATGTATCTGACCACCTTGCCGACCCCTACCGATTTCTATTGGGGCATGTTGAACGCCCTGGACAAGCATACGGATTATGCGCGGTTGCGCCGGCAATTCCTGCGCAGCGATGATACCGGCTTGGATCAGCCCGACTTCCTGCAGCTGATGAACTATTTCGCGCCTTTCTTCGGCGCGAAACTGAGCAACACTCCCTCCATCTGGGTGGCTCTGCGGGAGCATCGCAATCCCTACACCTATGGCCTGTTCAACACCGAGTACCAAAGTTATTACCCCCAATGGGGCAACTACAGTTTCTGGCTCTATCAAGACGACAACGTCCCCGGCGGCAAAACCGTGCCGGAGACCAACGATCCCGATGTGACCGATCTGAAGGACAATCCTAACCCATACAACCCGGCCTTGCCTAGCGGACGCGAGTGTTGGGTCTGCCGCCGCACGGATCAGTCAACCGGCAACCCTTACATGTACTTCAAGGTGGACGACGGTTACATTCGGGGTGGGACGAACAACGTGACCATTCAGGTCATCTACTGGGATTACGGCACCGACCGCTGGGTCCTGACCTACGATTCCACCACGGGGAGCAAAGATGCCGCTCCCCAGGGGAGCAGCAACCGTTGGGTACAGAAGTCAAATAGCCGCACGTGGAAAACCGCTACCTTTGTTCTGAATGACGCCCGCTTCAACAACTCCCTTGCCGGTGGAAGCGACTTCCGCATCTCCAGCAACAACGACGGTGACGAGTGGGTACATTTCGTCAGCGTGGGCAAAGGCGCGGGTTATCCGCCGCCACCGACGCCGGTCGCGACCTCTACACCCACGCGCACGGCAACGCGTCCCCCCGGCCCTACGCCGACCATTACGCCGACCTCCACACCCTTGCCCCCCGGAGTCAACCGAGTGGTACTGCAGCAAGGTTCGGGAGGCTACAGCGGGGCGCGAGACGTGCACCTGGACCGTTACCAGTCCGACGTGGCGCGCGGCTCGGCCTCTAACCTGTATCTCTTCATCAACGATGCGGAAGGGGAGGTCAGGTCTATCCTCATAGACTTTGACCTGAGCGGCCTGAACCTGCCGCCCTACACCCAGGTTCTGGCTGCAACGTTGCAGTTGTACCAGCATGTGCATACCGGCAGCGGCACGCTGTTGGCCTCTGCCTATGCCATGACCCGGCCTTGGTCAGAATATCAGGCAACCTGGAACCAAGCGCGGAGCGGCGTGCCATGGGGGATTCCTGGGGCGAATTCTACCACGACCGACCGTCAGGCGGTCGGCACTGCCCCCGTAGTGGTGGGGCCTGGCCTCGGCTGGAAGGGCTTTGACGTGACGGGCATTGTGCAAGAGTGGGTGCGGAATCCTGGCCTGCGACAGGGTATCAAGTTGCAGGCGGCAGGGGATCCGGCAGGCGATACCGTGGCCTGGTTTTATGCCAACGAGTACGCCGCCGAGCCTTCTCTGCGTCCCCGCCTGGAACTCGTGTTCATGATCCCGACGCCTACGCCAACGCCGACGCCGAGCCCGACTCCCACTTTCACGCCGACGCGGACACCCACTCGCGCAGGGACGCCCGGCACGCCGACGGCGGAAGGGACGCGCGTCATATTCCAGCAAGGGAATTCAGGTTATGGTGGCGGGCGCGACGCCCACCTGGAGCGCTATAGACCCGAAACGCCGCGCGGCGGTGCCACCAACCTGTATCTGGAGTTGGATCCCACTTCGGTGGAGGCGCGTTCCATTCTCATAGACTTCACCGGCCTCAACCTGCCGCCGAACGCTATCGTATCCTCTGCTACGCTGAAATTGTACCAGCATACCCGCACCGGCAGCGGGACACTCTCCGTTGGTGCTTATCCCCTCAATCGCCCATGGGTGGAATCAGAAGTAACCTGGACGAGAGCCAGCGGCTCGGCGTCGGCCCCCGTGCGATGGGATGTACCTGGGGCAAACGGCGTGCCGGCAGATCGCGGTGCTACGCCGGTTGATGTGAGGCTGGTGACCGCGGCTTATGAGTGGAAATCGTGGAACGTCACGAGCATCGTCCAGGGATGGATAGATAACCCCGGAAGCCAGTATGGCATCAAATTGCAGGCGGGAGGCAACACCCAAGACCAGACCTTCGCCTATTTCTACTCTAATCAGAATACCGCTTACCCGACGTTGCGTCCCATGCTGGAGGTCGTATATACCCTCCCGACACCCACGCCCACCGCGACCTCTCCGGCCACTTCCACGCCCACCCACACACCCACCCAGAGCGCGCCGGCCACGGCCACGCCAACGCCTACGATCCCGGCCAACGCTACCGTGGTGACCTATCAGCACGGGGTGAACGGTTACTCATCGGCGCGGGATACTTACATGGACCGCTACAATCCTAACTTCGCCCGCGGCGAGCGCACCAACATCTATCTGCAACTGGAACCGGGCGATTTGGAAGGCCGTTCCATCCTTCTGGATTTCGGGGCCCTGGGCCTGCGCAACGATGCCATCATCGTCCGGGCGAGAGTGCATCTTTACCAGCATACGCGCTTCGGCAGTGGGACGGTGGAGGTGCAGGCGTTTGCCCTGAACCGTGATTGGGCCGAGTTTGAGACGACCTGGTTACAGGCCGACGCCAACACTCCCTGGAACGTGCCCGGCGCAAACGGCATTCCTGCAGATCGCAGCGAAATCCCGGCCAGCACCACCGTGCTGAGCCCGGAGAACGGCTGGAAAACCTTTGATGTCACCAGCATCGTGCAGGGATGGGTGCGCAACCCTGCCGGCCAGCACGGTCTGAAACTCCACACAGGCGGCACTCCCGTCGGCGGCAGCGTTTTCCTCTACTTCTATTCTAACCAGAACAACGATTATCCGGACCGCCGCCCTAAGTTGGAAGTCTCGTACCTTCTGCCGACGCCAACGCCTACCGCCACACCGACCTTCACGCCGAGCCCCACGCCCACGCGCACGTCTACGCCAACCCTTACGCCCACACCGACCTCAACTCCCATTCCCACGCTCACAGTCACCGTGATTCCTTCTGCCACCGTGCGCGCCTATCAGCAGGGCGTTGAGGGATACAACGGTGCGCGCGATGTGCACTTGGACCGCTATCAGCCGGGCACGAATCGCGGCGAGGCAACTAACCTCTATCTGCTGGTTGACAATAACACCGAGACGCGCAGCATCCTGTTTGATTTTGACGTCTCCGATCTGCCGCGCGCGGCGCAGGTCGTGCAGGCAACCCTATATCTGTACCAACACCAGCGCACCGGCGCACTCACCTATACCGCCTATGTCTATGCCATTAACCGGCCCTGGCTTGAGAATGAGGTCACCTGGAATAATGTGAGGGCGTCGTTGCCTTGGGTCGTGCCCGGCGCGAACGGCGTTCCCGTTGACCGGAGCGGAACGCCGGCTAGCGCCACCATTGTTGACAACGACATCGGCTGGAAAGGTTTTGATGTGACGAGCATCGTGCAGCAATGGCACGCCGACCCCGGCTCTCGCTTCGGCTTCAAGCTGATGCCCGACACACAAAACGGCTTCCAGGCTTATTACTATTCTAAGGAATTCACGGAACCGTCTTTCCGACCGCGCCTGGAAGTGCTCTATGTCATAGGAACGCCTACGCCCACGGCCACCTCGTCACCTACGGCCACGGCTTCGCCCTTGCCGACGGCAACGCCGACGGTCACTCCTACGCTTACCCAGACGCCCACGCCAACCGCTACGCCTACGCCCACCCTGACCCCTACACCGAAACCTGGCCGCGTCATGGGCATCGTGTTTGCCGACTTGAATCACAACCAAGTTCTGGATAGCGACGAACCGCGTCTGGCAGGCGTGATCATTCAGGTCAGCCAGGGAGAGAACCTGATAGACCAGAGAGCGACGGGGATAGATGGCGTTTACGAGTTCCCCAACCTGCCTCCTGGCCTCTATCGCCTGGATGCGCAGGATACGCCGGGCTACATCCTACCGGTGAACACGGTCTGGGTTTTCATCTTCTCTCAAACTACCGTCATTCAGCACTTCGTCGCCGAACCCGAAGGCACGGCTACCCCGACGCCGACCGCGACCCCATTGCCCGGACGTCTGGAGGGTCTGGTCTATTGGGATGCCAACGCCGACGGGCAATATCAGCCAGGCGAGGACCCCTTGCCGGGCGCGCTGATACAGTTGGTGCAGAACGAACAGGTGCTCAGCGAATGGACGACAGATATAGATGGTGTGTTTGTCTTCGCTTCGGTGCCTGCGGGTTCCTATGAAGTGCTGGCCCATGATCCTCCGGGCTATAACCTGGGGCGGAATCGCGTTGGTGTGGAGGTCCTGCCAAGCAGCACCGTCACGGTGTACCTTCCGGCCTATGCCGGCTCGGCCACTTTGACGCCCACGCCCACGACTCGTCCGACAGATACGCCGACACCCACCGCCACGGCCACGCCGACGCTGTCATATCCCCTCACCGAGACGCCGACGCCCACCCCCGGGCCCAGCCCCACCCCCACGCCGACGCCACTGCCTGGCGTCGTATCGGGGGTGGTCTGGGAAGACTTGAACGGCAACGGCATCATTGACGACGGCGAGAATCCTCTCTTCGGTGTGCTCGTGGTTATTTCGCGTCGGTTGGGCCCCATGGTGGGAGCGCAAATCACCGGCCCCGATGGCTTCTATCGCTTTGCCGGTCTGCCGCCCGATACCTACATTATTCGTGCTACCGGCCCGCGCCGCCATCTGCCTACGACGCCCGACATCCTCCAGGTCGGCCTCTCGCCAGGAGACGACATCCTGGTGAACTTCGGCTGGCGTCGGGGTTTAGACCTCTACATGCCGCTGTTCATCCATCCGTAGATTCCCTGTTTCTGCTTAGATGAAAAAAATTTCATACAAAACTACCCTTCCTTTCATCAAATGTTCATCCGCGCGCGATAATATTGGCATAAGGCATCCCTTTGGAGTATAATCGCGACATAACGACTCGCGTGAGGTCGCTTGGTATGCTCTCGTCGTGGCCTTCATCGTGGAATCAGGGGAATTGGCAGGCCGTTCATAGAAGCCTGAGGACATGCTTCGTGGCCCTGTTCTTGAGCGCCGTCGTTTTTCTGGTGGGGGGGTGGAGAGAGGCCGAGGGGGCCCCACTTCCGGCGGGCGCGCCGGTCTTCTACACCATCACCATCACGGCGACCTATCCGGTGACCTACGGCTGGCCCTGCACGGACCCCAACCTGGGTAAGACCGTGATGGCCGAGGTGATGGAACCGGCGGGATTCTACACCGGTACGCTGACGCCCCTCCTGATTGTCATCGGCGGTTGGGGCGATACGTATCATACCGCCATCATGGACTGGCAGGACCTGGCCGATAGCCGGGGTTGGCTGCTGGCCTCTGCTCAGATACGAAATGAGGAGTGCCCCCTCTGGATAGACCCACAGATACCGCCTCCGCCTCCGCTGGGGGCGCGGGCAGCCCAGCATGACATCATAGACCTGCTCAACGAACTGCAGAGGCGGTACAATAACATAGACCCCGATCGCATCTATCTGGCGGGCATCTCTGCCGGTGGCTTGCAGGCGCTCGTCACCGCTGCCAAATATCCCGACGTCTTCGCCGCCGTGGCCGCCGACAAGGCTCCCACCAATCTGGCAACCTGGTATTACGAATCGGAGAGTAGCGAGACCGAGTACTGGCGGCCGGCGCACATCAAGAAAGAATGCGACGATGGCACACCGGCCAGCAAGCCCTTTGAATATGAGCGCCGTTCTCCCATCCGCTACGCCGCGAACCTGGCACAAATCCCGGTCTTCCTGAGCCGCAACAACAGCCCGGAGGAGAAAACGGTCTATCCTTCGCACAGCCTGAAGCTGTACCTGATGGTCGGTGCCTATCCGGGGGCAGACGTCACCCTCTACTCTTATACAGCCCCCGGCGGTCATCTGGCCTCGCCGCCGTTTGACGTCATCGGCGACTGGCTGGCCTCCAAGACGCGCCGACCGCAACCACATCGCATTGAGGTGCTGACCGACGAATCCAAAACCTTCTGGTGGCTTGGTCTGGCCCAGCTCTATCCCTATCATTGGAGCCAGGTACGGGCAGAGCAACGAGAGGATGGGCTGATCCAACTGCGCAGCGAGGACGACTATACGCCGGGCCAGCCCAGCTTGGGCATCTCTATCGCCCTATCCGCGTTGGGGTTACCCGGCGGAGCCTATACGATGGACGATGTGTACCTGGACGCGCAACCGACCGGCCGGACGTCTCGTTCCGTCCCCTCCTCCGGCGGCTGGTTGAGTTTCACCCTCACCAGCGGTGAGCATCTGATCTGGTTGACACCGCCGGGCACGACGCCTTTGCCGAGCGAGGTGATGACCTTCCAGGCAAACCAGACCGGTGGCATTGAGGACACTTACCTGAGCACTTATAAACCAAGCGACTCTTTCGCCACCAGCAGCAACGTCAAGGTAGGCACAGGCGGGCCGTCTATACCGGTTGTCTATAACGGCCTTTTTCGCTTCCCGCTGACCGGCATACCGGCCAACGCCTATGTTCTGGGGGCTTATTTGAGCCTCTATCCGTACACGGTGACCAAGACGATCCAGCCGATGGTGATCTCGGCCTATCCTCTCAGCCGCGATTGGACGGCGGCTCAGGCCACGTGGTATAACGCACGCAACGGCTCCCCCTGGGCCGGGCCGGGAGCCGAGGTCGTGCCCGACGACCGGGAGGCGAACGCGCAGGACGTGCAACTGGCCGGGAAGCCCCTGCGTCGTTATGCCTGGGATGTGACCGAAGTCGTGAGGCGTTGGCTCACAGGAGCAAAGGCCAACCAGGGCCTTCTGCTGCGCGGGCTGCCGATGCCGGTAAACGACGGCGAATCATGGAACGAATTTTTCTTCGCCAGTTCCGACTATGGGGATGTCGGTCGCCGTCCAAAACTGGTCGTCGTCTATTCGCCGGTGACGCCGACGCCGACGCCGACACCAACCAACACACCGACCGCAACGCCGACGGCGACGCCGACACCCACAACCACGCCCACTGCGACGGCCACACCCAACCTCGGCAGCATCTACGGCGTCGCGTATGAGGATGTGGATGGCGATGATGAGCGAGACCCCGGCGAGCCTGGGCTGGCGGGGGCAACCATAGAACTGGTGCAGGGCACGGCAACCCTGACCTACACGGTCACCGGGGGAGACGGCCTTTACGTTTTCCGCGTGTCGCCTAATCTGTACAAAGTGCGCTTCTCGCCGCCTGCGGGCTTCAACGCGAACACCACCGACATCAACGTGCTGGTCATGGCGGGCATGAGCCTGGAAGTAGATTTCGGCGCGGTCAGACAGACGCCAACGCCAACGGCTACTCCCCTGCCGGTGATAGGGCGGCGCGGCTACATTCCCATCGTCGTGAAAGAGGTGCCATGAACCTCGCCGCTCTCTACGATGCCTATTGGGAGAAGTACGGAGACTCGTTTGATCCGCAACGCCTGGCGATGTTAGCGCGACACGTGCAGCCGGGCGACACCGTTTTGCAGGTAGATTGCGGCCCCGGCGTCTTGGCACAAATGCTGATGGAAAAAGGGGCACGGGTGGTGGCGACGGAGCTTTCAGGCGGGGGAACGCGCCGGGCCCGTGCGCGAGGGGTGGCAATCGCGCAGGCAGACATGGACAACGGGAACCTGCCCTTCCCATCTTCGTCCTTTACGGTCGTCGTGTGCGACTCGCGTATGGAACACGGGATAGATTTCGCCCACTATCTGGATGAATGCGTGCGGGTATTGAAGCCGGGTGGCAGATTCATCATCTCCGTACCGAACACGGCCCATTGGCGTTGCCGCTGGTGGCTGTTGACCGGTCGCTTTCCTTATCGGGTCGGCACGCCAACCGACTGGACACACTTGCGCTTTTTCACGCTCCCCGACATGCGGGCTCTGTGGGCGCAGCGTGGCGTGGAACTGATCCATGTGGCGGGGACGGCCAGCCTGTGGGCCGAGGCGTTGTATCCGGCCTGGATGCGCCGGCGACGGGCATCCAGCCTGTACTTGCGCTTGACGCGCGCCTGGCCCAGCCTCTTCGCGCGCGACCTGGTGCTTGTGGGACGCAAGAGGCCAGCAGCATGACACTGCAAGGGAAGGTGGCAAGAGGACTTTTTTGGGAGGGCTTCGCCGCGATCGCGGCCCGAGGTATCTCTTTCCTTGCCATGCTCATCCTCGCCAGGGTCCTTGTCCCTTCCCATTTCGGTGTCGTCTCACTGGCCATGCTCGCCATTGAGTCCCTCCAATTCTTCCAGGAACTGGGATTCGGCAGCGCGCTCATCTATCGCCAATCTGAGGTGGAAGATGCAGCCGACAGCGCCTTTTACATCCTGATTGCGAGTAACCTCTTGCTTTATATTGCCGCCGTGCTGGCCGCGCCTGCCGTTGCCACTTTCTTTCGCACCCCCGGCGTCACGCCGGTGCTGCGCGTCCTCGCGCTGACCATGGTCATCAATTCGGTGGGCCGGGTGCCGGTCACCCTCCTCTCAAAGGAGCTGGATTTCAGGCGGAAGGTCATCCCAGATATCGTGGCAGGCATCGGAGGCAATGCCCTCGCGGTCGTGCTTGCGTTGCAGGGCCAAGGTGTCTGGAGCCTGGTATGGGGCCAGATGATGGACGCCTGTCTGCGTAATGGCGTGGTATGGCTGGTATGCCCGTGGCGGCCACGGCTACGTTTTAATCCCAGCGTAGGGCGCGAACTCTTCAACTACGGCAAACACATCGTCGGTAGCCAACTCCTCATCTTTGGCATTACCAACATTGACGATGCGTTTGTCGGGCGAATGTTGGGCTCCGGCCCCTTGGGGCACTATGGGCTGGCGTACAAAGTGTCTAACCTGCCGGCGACGAACATCACCCGCTTGGTCACCCGCGTTACGTTTCCGGCCTTTTCCCAACTGCAAAAAGAGACGAACCGCCTGCGTTCCGCCTACTTCCGCGTGGTACACTACGTCTCGCTCCTGGCTTTCCCTGTTGCCGTGGCTACGGTTATCTTCGCGGCCGATTTCGTCCACACGGTTATCGGCAACAAATGGGCGCCGGCCATCGTGCCGATCCAGCTCCTGGGCATCTATGGCCTCTTGCGCTCTGTTGCTGTCAACATGGGGCCCATGTTCCAGGCGGGAGGCAAGCCCCAATGGCTCTTCTACATCGCCTTGTGGCGGCTGATCACCATGGCGGTTCTGCTCTATCCTGCCATTCGCTGGCAGGGTATCGTGGGCGTTTCGGCCCTTTCCGCCGCCGTCTCCATTGTGGATTTCTTCATCTCCGCTGCCCTGGTCAACCGCATCATCCAGGCCAGGATGATAGATCATGCCCGCTTGCTGCTTCCTATTTTAATCTTGTCCATAGCCGCCGGATTGATCGGGAAAGCGGCGCAGGGCGGACTGATCATGGTAGGGCTGCGACCTCTTTTCGCCATGTTGGGTGGCGGTGGGGTGATGGTCGTGGCTTACGCCGCGCTGACCTGGTGGCGCGATGCCGACTTGCGCCAACAGGCAGGTGCGGCCTGGCGTTCGCTCGCCGCGCGCCGTCTGGTGCCGCGCCTGGAACGCAGCCGGTGATACGGTCTGGGAAGGTGATAGATCATGCAAAACGAGTTTCTGGGCATACTGAACATTCTTCGCAAGCGTCTGTGGCTGATTCTCCTTCTGTTTGTGGGCACCATGGCGGTTGTGGCGACCACTTCCCTGCGCGCGCCGGTGCGTTATCGCGCCACGACGACGGTGCAGGTGATCTCGGTGGATCCGGAAGAAGTCAGCCTCTTCAGCCAACAGCGCACCGTCGGCGTGACGGAGCGGATACTTGCCGTGCAGGGCGCATTCATGAACGTGTTGCAAGACCCGCGCACCGCTTGGCAGACCATTGGCGACCTCCGCCTCTCTATGGACGCGGCTCAATTCCGTGAGAGGTTGCGGGTCTCGCGCGAGGGGGAGTTTGTCATCGTCTCGTTTAACGGCGATACACCGGAGCAGGCTCAAGAGGCCGTGGCGCGCCACGTAGAGAACGCGCGCAAGGCCTATGTGGATGTGCACGCGCGGCCGGCGGTAGTGGTTGGACAGTTTATTCAGCAACAGGCGAGCCAGAAGGAGCAGGAACTGAACGCGGCGAAGGATGCCCTTCTGAAGTTCAAGTTGCAGCACAACATCGGCTCTCTGGATCAGGAGATTGCCGCCTATCGGGACCTGATTCGCTCGATACGGCAGAGCCGCGACCAAGCGATGGTGGAGGCCGAACGCGCGTCCACTTTGGCCGCAGAGTGGACGAAGGCTGCCGATGCTGCCGCTGCCTTGGTGCCCATCTATCGGAGCCAGGCCGCCGCTTTCCGGGCCCAGGTCAGAGAGGCGAAAGAAAAAGAACAGGAAGCACCAGAAGCGGAGGTCTCCGCGGCCTTGGCCGACAGGCAGGCAGATGAGGCACAAGCCTTAGAGCGTAGTTATCGCACCACCGCGATCAATCAACAGGCCCTGGCCGCCGCGCAGCGGGTCGCGGCCGGCCAGTATGATCAGATGTTGGCGCAGCGAGAATCGGAACTGGCGACGCTGATCGGCCTGAGCGCGGACTACGAGGCTCTTAACGCCACCGTGCAACGTCTGCAAACCGATTACGATTTCCTGCGCGCGAAGGCAGGGGAGGCCGAGTTGAAGGCGAAGCAAAGCCAGGAACTGGGCTTCCTACAGGTCATTGAACCCGCCCGCGCGCCGGAGACGCCCGTGGCGCGGGCAACCGTGCGGATCGGTCTGGTGGCCGCGGTGGTGAGCCTGATGGCCGGCATCATCCTGGCCTTCCTGTTGGAGTTTTTGAGTTCTCTGGGGCGCACGACCGGCCCTTTGGTGGCCGCAGGAAGGCGCCCCGCGCGGCGCTGAAGGATTCATGAAATCGCTCTTGCGAGAGGTGTGGGCCTGCCCCGATTGTCACGGCGCGCTGGCGGACTCGGCAGAGGAGGTGCGTTGCCTGCTGTGCGGGCGCAGTTATCCCGTCGTGCAGGGCGTGCCGATTCTCCTGGCCGGTGGTGCCACAGCCGCACCGCGACCGGTAAAGCAGGATCGTGGCCCGGGCGAGAGACTCCGTCGCTGGAGTATGCCCCCTGCCACCAGTTACAAACGCCGCGTGGATAGGGAAAGATTGCCCGCTTTTGTGCAGAAATTGGGCCAAACGGCGCGGGTGCTGAACGTCGGGGCAAAAGAGACCGATCTCGGCGAGCACGTCCTCAACCTGGACCTGGGGCTCTTCTCGGGCGTGGATGTGGTGGGGGATGCCATGAGTTTGCCCTTGCAAGACGAATCTCTGGATGCGGTCATCACGCAGGGTGTGTTGGAGCATGTGCGTCACCCAGAGCGGGCTGTCGCCGAGATCTGCCGCGTGCTCCGGCCCGGCGGTCTGACCTACCATGAAGTCCCCTTCATCCAGGGCTACCATGCCGACCCGACGGACTATCGGCGTTTTACGCTAGATGGAGTGACCGCGCTGTTTGACGGCTTTGAGGTGATGGAACGCGGCATTATCGCCGGGCCCAGTTCCGCCCTATCTTGGGTGTTGCGGGAATATCTGGCGATCTTGTTCGCATTTAACAATCCGGTGTTGTACGCCCTGGGGAAACGGGCTTTTGGCTGGCTGACCGCGCCGATCAAATATCTGGATGCGCTGGTGGCCGGAAGCCGCTACGCGCCGAAGATCGCCAGCGCGCTCTACCTGGTCGCCCGCAAGCCAGAGGGGCCGCATCTGGGCACAACAGGGCTTCCTTGAACATGGCGCGTGTTCTCTACGTGGATATGGCCCTGGCTTTGGGCGGTTCGGTGACCAGCCTCTACCGCCTGGTGAGCGGGCTGGATCGCAGCCGCTACGAAGCAACGATCTGCTTCTATCACGGTAACGCGCTGGTACAACGTTTCCAGGCGTTAGGCATGGCGGTGACGGTGCTCAATGCGGCGGACCACCCCGCGCCCTCTCGGCAGATGGCGGTGGGTGAACGTCCAACGACGGCAAGGTCGCAAGGGAGGAACATGCGCCGTCAGTTAGGCGCTTTACGCCGCAATTTGACTTTCGTCCTGCCGATGGCCCGGCGGCTATGCCGTCTCATCCGAGAGACGCGGGCCGATCTGGTACACGCGAACAACGCGCTGATGGAGAACCGAGAGGCCATCCTGGCGGCGCGCTGGGCCGGTGTGCCGTGCGTTTGTCATGTGCGCCGCTTCCAACGCGTCGGCATATTTGATCGCTGGCTGGCACGCGGCGTCGCGGCTCACCTTTATATTTCGCAGGCGGTGGCAGATGATCACCGACAACAGGGTGTGCGGCCGCAGCGCGCCCGCGTGATCTACGATGGTCTGCCGCCGGAGTCCTTCGCCTTGTCCGACGAAAGGCTGGCCGTGCGCGCCGAGTTCGGCATTGCGCCGGACGCGCCGCTGGTGGGCCTGGTCGGACGCTTGACGGCCTGGAAGGGTCAGGACTTCTTCTTGCAGGCGTTGGCAACGGCGAGGGTGCAGGTTCCGGGCTTGCGGGCCCTCATCATCGGTGAAGGCGGGCCGGGCGACGAAGCTTTCGTTGCCCACCTGCATCGTATGGTCGCCGAGCTGGGCCTGACGGATACGGTCGTTTTTGCCGGGCTGCGATCCGACGTACCTCGCCTTCTGAGCGCGTTAGATGTGCTGGCTCATACGTCGGTAGAGCCGGAGCCTTTCGGCCTGGTCATCATTGAAGGGATGGCGGCGGGGTTGCCGGTGATCGCCACCCGCGCGGGTGGCGCAGCCGAAGTCATTGAGGATGGGGTCAGCGGGCTCCTGGTACTCCCTGGCGATGCGGTCGCTCTGGCGCGGGCCGTTGTCCACCTCGTCGGCGACCGCGATCGGGCCAAGGCGTTGGGAAGGACGGCTCGCCGGCGCGCCCAAAACATCTTTACCGTTGATCGTTTCGTGCAAGCCGTAAGCGAGATATACCATGACGTTCTGCCGGTGAACTAGACTCATGTCAGAAGCACCTATTGTGCGTCCCGTGCCACAGCGTCTCCGGAGGGCGCGTCGCATCCCCTGGCTGGAAGTTGTCGCGGCCCTGCTGGCCCCGGTGATGGGGATGTGGCTGGGCCGGCAACTGGCTTCCGATAACTGGACATCCTGGGTCACTCTGATCGGTGTGGCCTTTCATGTGGTGGCAGTGGTGGTGAATCCGTTGGCCGGGCTCCTTCTATATACCATCACCGCACCCTACGCGCGCTTCGTCTATCTGGACATTGACATGGGGGGCGGCATCCCCGACCTGGGGCTGAACCGCGTCGTCGCCGGCACGCTCATGCTCGTTTTCCTGGCAAATCTGGCCCTGCGACGCTGGCGGGTGCGACGGCTCGGTGCGCTGGAACTCACCTTCGTCCTTTTCGTCGGCGCGATGTTCGCTTCCGCTGAGGCTTCCGTCTTTGGCGTCGTCAATGCCATCCAGACGACCTTTGATGCTTATGTGATTCCTTTCATCTTCTTCTTTGCCGCGCGCCATCTGGTGCGCCGCGAGGAAGCGATGCGCTGGGTGATCGGCACTTTCCTCATCGTTGGCGTCTATCTTGCCTTCATCACCGTGCGGGAACAATGGACGGGCGAGATACTGTTTGACATCGGCTATTCCTACCCCATGTATAGCGCTCACATTCGCAAAGTGGTGGGGCTGCTGGGGATTCCGACTTTTATGGGTATGTCGCTCGCCATCATCGCGCCGATCGCCCTCTACCAATTAGTGAGGGCGCGCACCCTTGCGGCGCGCGGCCTTCTGGCCTGCATCTTTGGCTTCGTCCTGTTGGGTGTCTTCAACACATACGCCCGCGCTGGCTGGTTGGGAACCGTGCTGGCTCTGATCGTCATGGGGCTTTTAGACCGGCGCACGCGGAGAGTGTTGATCCCCCTGGGGCTGGTGGCTGTCGTGTTCGCCATCGTTTCGTGGGACAGCATCATCACCAGTTACGCGGTCACCGAGCGTCTGACCGCCGAGAACTCGTTGGATTTTCGCATCACCGCCTGGCAGATTTCGGCCCGCATCATCCAGGAGAGCCCCATCCTCGGCATCGGGTTCAATTCCTTCGGCTACGTGGCTCAATATCGCTGGGGTTGGACTCCCTTCATCATTCCCGGTATCTCGGCAGCCACCCATAATACGCTCCTTTTCATCTTTACTTCGGCAGGCTTCCTGGGGTTCTTATCCTATGTAGCGTTCTGTTTTCTCGTCCTATACAGCATCTGGCAACAGTACCGACGCGCGCGGGCACAGCCCGCCGCCAATGATCCGGGGCTCTTCGCCCTGGGTATCGCCGTGTTCATGGCCTACATGGCGCCCTCATTGACGGTGGATATGCCCTTCGGCTTCTTTGTAAATACCCTTTTCTTCTTGTTCATCGGCGCGGTGCTCGGCCTCGCCCCGGACCAGGAGGCCCGTAAGAGCGATGTCTGAACGGTATCCACCATCGGAGTTACGCACGACGTTCAATGCCGCCGTTTCTGCCTTGGGCATCATATTGAAATACATGGTGCTCCTGCCGCTGCGACCGGGCGGTTCCTGGGCCATCAAGCGTTTTTCGCGCCATGTGCGCGCCTTTGCACCGGCCCGGCAGGCACGTAAGACGCGCATCCCTATCGCCGCCATAGATGAAGTGCTGCCGCAGACGGCCTGCCAGGTTCTCATATATCAGCAGTTGGAGCGTAAGGGCACCACGAGTTACATTGAGAACTACTACATCTCTCTGATCTGCGCGGCTCTGCGTCCGCAACGAGTCTTTGAATTCGGCACGTTTCAGGGCGGCACCACCTACCATATCGCGCTCAACACGCCCGACGATGCTATCATCTATACCCTTGATCTGAAGCCGGAGCAGGTCGGCGCTCTTAAGTATAGAATGAAGCATCAGGTAGATGAAGAAGTCATCCGACACAGTTCCGGCGCAAAGTTTGAGGGCACACCTCTGACTCGGAAGATCGTTCGCCTGTGGGGCGACTCGGCTACCTTTGACTTTTCGCCCTTTCGGGGCCAGATGGACCTGGTGTTGGTGGATGGCAGCCATGAATACCCTTACGTCCGCGATGACACGGCCCATGCCCTGGAGATGATCAGGCCCGGAGGCATCATCCTCTGGCACGATTTTGATGTCGCGCCGGACGTAGGGTACGTCCTGGAAGAAGTTGCTCGCGAGCGCGCCATCTACCAGTTGCGCGATAGTTCGTATGCCATTTACGTTGCGAAAGGAGCCTGAGCCCGGCGGCAGCCATATGACTTCACGGATTAAGGTTGCAGTGCTCGGCTGGTATCCCCCTGCGAGCGGACGAGGCGTCATCGGCGGATCGGAGGCGCATGTCGTCTATCTGCTAGGTGGGCTCGCGCGCCGAAAGGATGTGGAAGTACACGTCATAGCCCGTCGCTCTGCGGGGCCGGTCGCGGGTACCGGATCGGCCAATGGTCTCGCAGTACACCTGACCCCGCGCGCTCGTTTCCAGCGCTTGATGTTCTATCGGCTGGATGTGGCGCGCCTGATCGCTGAAATCCGCCGCCTGCATCCCGATGTGGTGCACGGTCACAGCACCAGCCTCTACGCCGACGCGGCGATCACCAGCGGGATTCCTCACGTCATCACCGTGCATGGCATCATTTATCGGGAGGCGGCGCTGGAGCAAGGCTGGCGCGACCGATTAAGTTTTGCTCTGGATGCCCTCTATGAGCGTTACAACCTGGAGCGGGCGCGGCACATTATCGCGTACTCGCCGTATGCAGCCGAAGAATGTGTCCGGCTGGCCCCGCGCGCCCGCATTCACCGCATAGACAACCCGGTGGATGAACGATATTTCTCATTGGCAGGCGAGCCGGAGCCCGGTGTCATCCTGTGCCCTGCCCGGCTCCGCCCCCTGAAGGGCATCCTGACGCTGTTGCAGGCCTTCGCGTTGGTGCATCGGGAGTTCCCGCAGGCCCGTCTGCGCATCGCGGGTGAGACCCACGTCTATCCCGATTATGCGGCCCGATGCCGGGCTTACGTGCGGCAGAATGGGTTAGACGATGCCGTTGAATTTTTGGGCTGGCGAGACGACTGCGCGATGCGCGAAGAGTACACCCGCGCCGCCATCATGGTGCTGGCCTCGCAACAGGAGAACGCGCCCCTGTCCATTGTGGAGGCGATGGCGGCCGCGCGGCCGGTCGTGGCGACGCGCGTCGGCGGCATCCCTTCGCAGGTCAGAGAGGGACGCACCGGCCTCCTTGTTCCCCCCAATGCGCCGGAGCCTTTGGCCGAGGCATTGCTGACCCTGCTGCGTAACCCAACCTTAGCCCGGCAAATGGGACTTGAGGGGCGCGCGGAGGCCTTGCGCCGTTTTCATCCGGACGCGGTGGCCGAGCAGACCGTCGCTCTCTACCGCCATCTTGTGGAGAGGGAAGAATGATGACCGAGGTCACGATGGGGAGGCGTCTGATGCTGGTGCGCGAGCAGATGGGGCGCTATGCGCTCGTCGCCATCCTCATCGTGGCTTTAGGATTACGCCTGGGAGCGTTGGTCATCTGGCCGCAGCCGGTAGAGGGGGATGCCGTTCTTTATGACCAACTGGCGACGAGCCTGGTCAATGGTTACGGCTTCAGCAAAGGCCCCGGCGAACCGCAGACTGCGGTACGGGGGCCGGGCTATCCTCTCTTCGTGGCAGGGTTCTACGCCCTCTTCGGCCATCACGTTCTCCCCGTCTATCTGATGCAAATCTTGCTGGACGCGTTGACGCTCTTGCTTCTCCACCGTTTCGCGCTGGATATGATCGGTCATGCACGCGGGGCCTTTATCGCAGCCGCGTTCTATGCGCTCTATCCGCCCTTTATCCAGCAGGCCATATCCCTGTATAGCGAGACGCTGTACGGGCTTTTGCTCCTCGCCTCTTTGTGGGTCTTTTGGTGGGCAACGCGGCGCGGGCAAGGTCGCTGGTTCGCGCTTTGCGGTTTGGTCCTGGGTCTGGCGACACTGGTGAGGCCGGTGACGCTCCTCTTCCCCATCTGGCTGGGCGCGTGCCTGTGGCCTATGCGTCGGCGCGTGGGGATCTGGCGGCCCACGTTGGTCCTTATTGCCTTCTTCGTTCTCGTCCTCACACCATGGACGATGCGGAACCAGCGTCTCTTCGGTACCTTTGTGCCGGTCTCCACCCTTTCCGGCTTAAACTTCTATCAGGCGCACGTCGGCATAGACCAGGCGGATGCACTGCGGGTGCGTCGCCCGACGGAGGCCATCAGCCTGTTGCGGCGGCAACTGGCAGAGCGAGGCATTCCTCCCGATAGTTTGAACGAGGCCCAGTTTGACCGTGCGGCCCAACGCGAGGCACTGGTTCTGATCGCGCAACATCCTGCACGCTACTTCTACCTCTTCCTGAACCGCTTTCTGAGGCTGTGGCTGAACGTGGGTTACTACGGTCGCCCGTCGTTGGCGAGCCTGTTTCTGGCAGGTGCAAACGGTCTGCTGCTGTTGGGGATGGTTCTGGCTTGGGTTCGCTACCGGGGGGCATGGTGGACCGCCGCCTTACCGTCGCTGGCCGTCGTCATCTATTTCACCTTGTTTCACATGGTTATCCACGCCCAGGTGCGCTATAGCTTTCCGGTTGTGCCCTACGTCATGATCTTTGCCGGCTACGCAGCCGGTCGTCTCGTGGAATCAAAGGTGGGCAGCCAGGCATGAAACAATTCGCTCTCCTTTTCGTTGCCATTTGTTTCAACGTGGCCGGTCAGGTCGCCATGAAGCGCGGGATGACCGAGGTTGGTTTTATCACGGGCGAACTGGCGCGGCTCCCGGCGATGGCCGTGCGCGCCCTTACCACACCTTACGTCTTGTTCGGCTTCGCCGCCTATGGAGTGAGCGCGGCGCTCTGGCTCATCATCCTTTCCCGCGTGGACCTCAGCCTGGCCTATCCGGTCCTCAGCCTGGGCTATGTTCTGGTTGTGCTCAGTTCCTGGCTCCTGCTTGGTGAGCAGGTGAACCTGTCGCGCTGGTTGGGTGTGTTCATCATCTGCATCGGGGTTTATCTGGTCACGCGCAGTTAGGGGGCGGAAAAAGCATGGGACGATCGTTCACAGAGCGCGCATATGCGGGTTTTTTGCGGCGCGTCGCCTTGCCGGTTGCCGAGGCCGTCCAGGGGATGCCGGTGCAGCGTCATCTGGCCGCGCTGGAGCGAAGCCAGTGGTGGTCACCGGAAGAACTGCGCGCCCTCCAGGAACGGAAATTGCAGACCTTGATCGCCCATGCAGTAGCGCGCGTCCCCTTCTATCGCGATCTTTTTGCTGCGCAAGGGCTACGGGCCGAGGACATTCGCACGGTGGCCGACCTGCATCGCCTCCCCATTTTGACCAAAGAAGAGGTGCGCGCAGCCTTCCCGGAGCGCATCATTACCGAAGGAATGCCGGCGCGGCAGCTCTTGCCCTATTCCAGCAGCGGTTCCACCGGCGAACCCTTCCGCTTCGTGATGACGCGAGAGGAGAAGGCAATGCGTTGGGCCGCGCTCTTTCGCTTCTGGCGCTGGGCTGGCTGGGATTTCGGCGTGCCCTATGCCATCATTGAACGGGGCGCGCACCTGGCCTTCAAAGATAGTCCTGTCGCCTCGCTGGTGGAGCGTTACCTGACGCGCGTCTTGCCGCTCCCGGCTTTCGGCGTGTACGACGGCAATCTGGCCGATTATGTCGGGCGCATCCGTCGCTTTCGCCCGGCGATATTGCGCGGTTACTCCGCTTCTATCGCCCAGATCGCGGAGTATCTGGCCGCGCGCGGGGAAAGGTTACCTTTGCGCGCCGCGCTCACCACCGGTGAGACGCTCTTGCCGGAGCAGCGCGCCCTCATCTCCGACCGCTTTGCCTGTCCCGTCTTTGATGGTTACGGCGGCGAAGGGATGGAGATCGCCTTTGAGTGCGAGCGGCATGAGGGATGGCACCTGAACGCCGAGGGACTGATCGCCGAGGTGGTGGACGAAGAGGGAAGGCCCTTGCCACCGGGCGAGTTGGGACAACTGGTGTTGACCAATCTGAACAACCTCGCGATGCCTTTCATCCGTTATAACATACAGGACCTGGCCGCCTTGGGCGACGCGCCCTGCCCCTGCGGGCGCGGCCTGCCGCTCCTCATACGGCTGGAAGGGCGGCTGGTGGATGTGCTCACCGCGCCGAATGGCCGACGGCTGGTGGTGCAGTTCTTCACGCGTCTCTTTCGCGCCGTGGAGGGCGTCGGGCAATTTCAGGTGATACAAAGCGGTCGCGACCTTTTGCGGGTGAAACTGGTGACGACACCTGCCTTCGGCCCGGCACAACGGGCTTTCATAGAACGCGAACTGCAAAACTACGTGGGCCCGGAGATGGCGGTGCGTCTGGAACTCGTAGATGACATCCCGCCCACGCCGGCCGGCAAGCGGCGGTTCCTGATTCGCGAGGAGGGAACGTGATACGGGTCGTGATGGCGGGGGATTACCCTTTGGACCCGCAGCGCATCCGCGGCGGCATAGAGGCAGTCACCTATCAGCTGGCGAAGGGGCTCTCCAGGACGGGAGAGGTAAATCTGCACGTCGTGGCCCGGCGCAAAGATGTGTCTCACTACCGCCAGGAGAGAACCGGCGATGGCTACACCGTGCATTTCCTGCCCTCGCCGCGCCGCCTCCCCAACCTGCTGAGCGGCCCGACGGTGGATCGTGTGAATCTCCATCGCCTTTTCCGCTCCCTCGTGCCCGATCTCATCCACGCGCACGGGCAGGAGTGGTATGCCTATGCTGCTTTAGAAACGGGGCTCCCTACGGTCGTCACGGTGCACGGCATCTTGCATCGGGAAACGGAACTGCTTGGGCGCTCTTTGGCCGGGCGCGTGCGGGGCTTGCTCTACAACTACTCTGAAGAGAGTGTCCTGCGGCGGGCCAAGCACGTCATACTTATCAGCCCATACGTGGCAGAGGTCATCCGACCTTGGAGCCGCGCCACTACCTACGCAATTGATAACCCGGTGGACGACCGCTTCTTCGCGCTGGACGGCGGCGCGGAGGAAAATGGCAATGTCTTGTTTGTCGGCAATCTGACGCCACGCAAGGGGCTGGTCAACCTGTTGGCAGCCTTTGTGTCGGTGGGCAGAGAGCATCCCGAGGCGCGGCTGACGATTGTGGGCCGCGCGCGGGATGGCGCGTTCCTAGCCGGGCTAAAAGCCGAAGCTCACACCTTGGGTCTGGATGGGCGGGTGGATTTTACCGGCCAGGTTTCGGAAGAGCGGTTGCTGGAACTCTATCGCACCTGTGCCCTCTTCGTATTGCCGTCTGTGGAAGAGACATCGCCGGTGGTGGTCGCGCAGGCGATGGCCGCGGGCAAGCCGGTGGTGGCGACGCGCGTCGGCGGCATACCCTATATGTTGCGAGATGGCGAGACCGGCTTCCTCGTTGCGCAAGGCGACACGGAAGCTTTGGCCCGGTCTATTTTGCGCTTGCTGAAAGATAGGGAGTTACGGCGCGCCATGGGACAGAAGGCTCAAAGGGAGGCGCAGCAACGTTTCAACCTGACCAGCGTCGCTCAGAAGACTCTGGCCGCCTATCGCTCTGTGCTGGCAAGGGGAGGGGAATGACTCCCTGCTGGATGCGACTGGCAGGGCGGCTGATCGCCGCGGGCGTGCGTCTGACGGAGCGGGACGGACATGGCGCGTCCAAGGCCGTTCCGGGCCGCCAATCCAGAACTCGCATCGTGCAGGTGACACGGCAGGATGGGCTGGCTTTTGCCCGCCTGCAATCGCTGCAGCATTCCCTCTGGCGGTCCCTGGAACTCAACGCGGTGTTGTCGGCGCGGGAATACCTGCGTGAGCCTCTTCTGGACCTGGGATGCGGCAACGGCCTATTCTTTTCGTTGATCTTACCCCACGCGGAGGCAGGCGTGGACCTGGATATGCAGACCTTGCGGGCCTGTCCGGACGGTTTATATACCTGTGCCGCCGTGGCCGACGCGTCAGCGGGGCTACCTTTTCCTGATGACCACTTCGCCTGCATCTTCGCCAACTCGGTCATTGAACATGTTACGGCGATAGGGTCTCTGGTGCGCGAGGTAGCGCGCACCTTGCAACCCGGCGGCGTCTTTCTGTTCACCGTCCCTGGCGATCGCTTCCTGACCTATCTATCGGACTTTTTCGGATCTGCCGACGCGCGGCGCATGAATGAGCAGATGAACCACGTGCATCTCCTGTCATCGGCAGAGTGGGCGGCCATCCTGGCAAGGCAAAACCTGGAGGTGATAGAGAGCCGTCCTTATTTTCCGGCCCACGCGGTCTTCTGGTGGCGGGCAATGGCTACGCGCGCCTTCATGCGGTTAGAGCGACCGCTGGCCGGCCTGCTATGGAGAATCCTGGCGAATCGGCTGCTGCGATTGACCCGCGCCGGTGTGCAAAAGATGTCGGAAGGAGCGGGATTGCTGATCATCGCGCGTAAGTCCTTAGGCTGAGAGAGGGCAGATGGATTGGTCACGACTGAGCATCTGCCTGGTAGGGCCCTACCTGCCGCGTCCGGGCGGCGTATCCGTACAGACGGAACTGCACGCGCAATTCCTGCGGGCCGAAGGCGCGCGCGTGTGTCGCGTGGATACGAACCTGCCAACGGTACGGCGACTTCCCGGACTCGGTCGCTGGTTGGTGCCGATTCTACAGCCGGGGGCCGTTCTGACTCGGCTCCTGCGTGCGCTGCCGCATAGCCAGGTCGTCCATATCCACGCCGCGTCGTATTGGGGTTTCATGCCCGTCATCGTGGCTGCTCCCCTGGCGCGGCTTTGGGGTCGGCGCGTCATCGTCACCTATCACGGCTCGCGCGCGGAGCACTTCCTGGGCAAATATGGCTGGCTCGTCCGTCGTGCGCTTCGTTCCGCGCATACGGTGATCGTCCTCTCGGAGTGGACGCGGGCCATGTTCCAGCGGTTGGGTGTACCTGCTACAGTGATGCCGATCCTGGTGGATACCGAACGTTTCGCCTATCGGGAGCGGACGGCTTTCCCGCCCGTCATCCTCTGGGCCAAGGGGCTTAGCCCGCGCACCAACCCGTTGATGGCCGTGCGCGCCTGCGCGCGCGTGCAGCACGAGATGCCGGAGGCGAAATTGCAGATCGCGGGGAACGGGCCGTTGTTGGCCGAGGCGCGTCGGCTGGCGGAGGAGATCGGCGCGCGTGTGGAATTTCTCGGGAACGTCCCTTTTGCGGAAATCCATCGCCTCTACGATGCCGCCGGCGTCTTCTGGAATACCTCCTATGCCGACAACATGCCCGACAACGTGCTGGAGGCATCGGCCTGTGGGTTGCCGGTCATCGCGACGCGCGTCGCCGGCGTGCCCCTCATCGTGAAGGATGGCGAGAATGCGCTTCTGGTGGAGGCTGACGACGACGAGGCGTTGGCCCAGAAGACGTTGGCAGTGCTGCGGGACGCGGCTCTGGCCGCGCGCTTGGGCCGTGCGGCGCGGCAGAACGCGGAACAATATGGTTGGCCTGCCGCGCGCACAAGGTTGGCAATGATCTATTCTATGCCGAACCCTAAAGATCGGCGAGACCTTCAAGGTTCGGTAAATTGACTTTACGAATGGTTATGATATGATGGCGATGCCGGAGGGGAAGCGCCTGCGGCTTCTCATTGTCTTGGGCGAGGGAGGGCATACCAAGCAGATGTTGCGGCTGGTGGAACTCCTGGGCCCCGGCTACGAGTACCATTACGTGGTGAACCAGGGTGACGTGCTCTCTGCCTTGAGGCTCCCTTTTGCCGGCCCCACCTATGCTCTGGTGCGCCCACGCGCCAAACAGGGTGGTCGCACCGATTCGTTTCTGCGTGCTGCCTGGCAGACGGCGGTCGCTCTCCGGCAGGCCTGGAGGGTCGTGCGACGGGTGCGCCCGCAGGCGGTTATCGGCGCAGGGCCTAGCATTTCCGTGCCCGTTTCTATCGCCGGTAAGGTCTTGGGGGCCAAAGCCATTCATGTGGAAACCGCCTCCCGCATCCATACGCTCTCGCTCACCGGCAAGATCATGTATCGCCTGGCCGACCTCTTCATCGTACAGTGGGAGACGCTACGCGTACGTTATCCTCGCGCCGTCTATGCCGGGAGGCTGTGGTGAAGGTTTTCGTCGCGGTGGGCACGACAGAATTTGATGCTTTGGTGGAGGCGATAGACAGGCTGGCCCCAACGCTGGGCGCGGAGGTGACCGTCCAGATAGGCCATGGCCGCTATGAGCCGCGAAACTGTCGTTACTTCCGCCTGGCGCCGTCGCTGGAGCCGTACTATGAGTGGGCCGATGTCGTTGTCGCCCATGGCGGATTCGGCATCACAATGGAGGTCTTACACAAAGGGAAAAGGCTCATCAGCCTGAGCAACCCCGACCGCTACGACGAACACCAAAGCGATTTGCTGGGCACCCTGGACGCCGAAGGGTACCTGGCCTGGTGTCGTGACCTGGCGCAGTTGCCGGAGTTGCTGGGTCGCATACAAGAAATGAATTTCAAGCCCTACGTTCCACCCGAATGCCACATACACACCGTCATCGCCGATTTCCTGGCCCGGACGGTGAGATAATCCGTTTATTGACCTTAAGGTAACCGTGAACCACATCACTCAACTGGTTGCGAACCATTTTGACGCGCTGGCGCCTACCTACGAAGCCAAAGCCAATAATCGGCGTGCTTATCTGGATGGGATAGATGCACGGATTGTGGCCCATCTTGCTGCTCTCGGCCCAGGTCTCAACCTGCTGGATGTGGGCTGCGGCACCGGTCGGCGTAGCGCGGGGCTGAAGGCGCGGCTGCCCGACGCGCGCGTGTTTGGCTGCGATCTGTCGGCTCAAATGCTCCATACGGCCCGCGGCGCGAGGCTTGATGGCCTCAGCCAACAGACCATGACTGCTCTGGCCTATGCCTCCGACACCTTTGACGCGGTAACCTGCCTCTTCAACACATTGGGCTATCTGGCGACGCCCGCGCAGCGCCGCAGGGCCGTCGCCGAATTTGCACGCGTCCTCCGCCCCGGCGGCTGGCTCTTCATAGACGTGATGAACCTGTGGCACCTTGGGGAAGGCGTTCGCTTTCGGCGTTCGGTCTGGGTGGCCCTGTGGGAAGCCGTTACCTCGTGGATCCGACCGGGGATCGGCGCGGGCAACAAGATGTTTAGCCTGGATATCAACGGTCGGCGGATTCCCGGCTTCGTACACGGCTTCACAGATCGTGAGATGCAAAATCTGCTACGTGGGGCCTGTCTGATTGTGGAAAAGCGCGAGATTGTCGGTTACGACACCGGCGAAACGCGCCGGGGGTTCACGCAGGGACAACTCTTTTACATAGCCAGGAAGCCGAATGCGCGATGACGTGCACGTCCACCCGACGGCAGAGGTTGCCGAGGATGCTCAGATCGGCGCGGGCACGCGCATCTGGCATCAGGCTCAGGTACGAGAAGGAGCGGTGATCGGGCGCGACTGCGTCCTGGGCAAGGGCGTCTATGTAGATCACCATGTGCGCCTGGGCAACGGGGTGAAGGTACAAAACTACGTTTCCATCTATCACGGTGTTACGCTGGAGGACGGCGTCTTTGTCGGCCCTCATGCCTGCCTCACCACCGACCGCCATCCCCGTGCCCTGACGCCCGAGGGCCGCGTGAAGAGGGCCGGGGATTGGGTGGAAGGCAAGGTGTTGGTAGGCGCGGGCGCGTCCATCGGCGCAGGGGCGGTGATCCTGCCCGATGTAACCATCGGCCACCATGCCATGATCGGCGCAGGCGCCGTGGTCACTTCCGATGTGCCGGACTATGGATTGGCGGTGGGCAATCCGGCGCGGGTGGTAGGGTATGCTTGTCTCTGCGGTCACCGCCTGGAGCGGGTACACGAACCTGCGCCGATGCAGGGCGAACCGGTTCCGTACCGTTGCCGGACCTGTGGGCGTACTTACCATCTGCCGGAGTTGAGGACGGGCCAAAGTGACGGGTAAAAAAGGGGACTTAAAGGCGGCGGTCATCGGCGCGGGCATCATGGGGAACAATCATGCGCGCATCTACGCGCGCCTGGACAGGGTCAACCTGGTGGCCGTGGCCGATATAGATGCGGAGACGGCACAGCGGGTAGCCGGAACGTACAAGGCTCGCGCCTATACCGATTACCGTCAGATGCTCGCCGCGGAGCGTCCCGATGTGGTCTCTGTGGTGGTGCCCACACGGCTGCACCGGCAAGTTGCCCTGGATGTGATAGAGGCCGGCGCCCATTGCCTGGTGGAAAAACCGTTGGCCCCCAACATGCAGGATGGCGAGGCGATCATCCGCGCTGCCGAGGCAAAGGGCGTCAGATTGACGGTGGGCCACATTGAGCGATTCAACCCTGCGGTCATTGCCCTCAAAGAGCATCTGGCGGCCGGCGATATCGGGCGCATATTCCAGGTTCTGGCGCGGCGGGTTGGCCCTTTTCCTTCGCGGGTAGAAGATGTCGGCGTGGTCTTTGACCTGGCGACCCACGAAGTCAACATCATGGAGCATCTCGTGGGATCGGAGGTAGAAAGCCTTTACGCTGAAACCGAACAGGAGATCCACGCCCACCACGAGGACCTTCTTTCAGGGCTACTCAAGTTTCGCAACGGCACCGTTGGCGTTCTGGATATCAACTGGCTCACGCCTGCCAAGATCAGGGAACTATATATCATCGGCGCGCGCGGCATGTTTGTCCTCAACTACCTGACGCAAAGCTTGCGCTTCCACGAGAACCCTATGGCGAACGGTGTTGTGGAAGGCGGGCTTGTGGCCCTCTTGGGGATCAGCCCCGGCAAGATCACCGAATACGATATCCGGCGAGAGGAGCCATTGAAACTGGAATTGGAGTCGTTTGTTGAGGCCGTGTGCCTCGATAAACCGCCTGTCGTAAGCGGCGAAGAAGGTTTGCGTGCGGTCTATCTGGCGGAGAAGTTGGTAGAATCAGGGCGAAGGCATCAGATCATCCTGCTGGACGGGCATTGGCGAGAGAACCTCGGTTAGAGGGGAAAGACCATCGGCGCGGCAGGTTGCCGCGCCG